>Ga0210044_10000350_pt1 | contig 68913 bp, 63 predicted proteins | sample CryGey13umfilter_2_FD_183959 | JGI IMG/M metagenome (GOLD analysis project Ga0210044, IMG submission 183959) | Groundwater microbial communities from aquifer in Utah, USA - Crystal Geyser 4/9/14 3 um filter (SPAdes) (version 2) | ecosystem: Environmental > Aquatic > Deep subsurface >... | reverse complement strand
CCTGGCCGCTGGCCGAAATCACGCTGCAACACCACGAACGCATGGACGGCAGTGGCTATCCGCAGGGCCTCAAGGGTGAGGCGATTCTGCTGGACGCGCGCATCATGGCCGTGGCCGATGTGGTCGAGGCGATTGCCTCGCACCGGCCGTACCGGTCGGCCTTGGGTATCGGTGCCGCGCTGGCTGAGATCGAGAGCGGTCGCAACAGTAAATACGATGAGACGGTAGTGCAGGCCTGTCTGAGGCTGTTTCGTGAGAAGGGCTATGCGCTGGGAGGGTGAATCCGGATCCCTTTTCCAACGCCAAGTCACTTAAAACCCGCATCGGCCAACAGCTTTTGCGGGTTTTTTCTTTAAGGCGTCTCGTCTTCGGTTGGCTCGGTGCCGGCGCGGGCGCCGCGAAGGCCCGGTTTGGCCAGCAGCTCCAGGTAAAACGCATCGCCGCCTTCTTTGGCCACGGCATCGATCAGGGCAGTCAGGGTGGCCAGGTGAACCCCCTGCGCGTTGTCCGGGCGGGTGCCAAACCGGCAGTCAAAGTCCCAAAAGTCAACGCCTTCGGGCAGGGTTTTGCGGCGCTCGCGCTTGATGTATTGGCGAATTTCATGCTTGGTGGCATCGAGCACGCGCTCGCGGTTTTTGCCTTCGATGTTGAGTTGGAATGTTTTTTTCATACGGTCCTTTGAACTTGTTGTGGGCGGCCTGCGAAGGCTGCCGTGAGTGGGCGTGATTATGCGTCCAGCCTCGCCGTCGCCGACTGCCGGCCACCCCCGATGCGAAACACGTAAACTGCCCCATCACGACACAACGCTTCCTTGCCGCTCCTGACTCCACCCCACACCCCTTTATGTCCTTTTCCACACTTGGCTTGTCCACCCCACTTCTCGAAGCCGTTCAGGGGCTGGGCTTTGACGCCCCCACGCCCATCCAGCTCGGGGCCATCGGGCCGGCATTGCTGGGGCGCGACGTGCTGGGCTGCGCCCACACCGGCTCGGGCAAAACGCTGGCGTTTGCGCTGCCCTTGCTGCAAAGTTTGTCCGGCTTGAGTGGCCGCCTGGCACAGGCGCTGGTGCTGGTGCCCACGCGCGAACTCGCCACCCAGGTGGGCGACACGATTCGCGCCCTGGCGCAGCACCTGCCCCGGCCACCCAGGGTCAGCGTGGTGTTTGGCGGGGTTTCGATCAACCCGCAAATGATGGGCTTGCGCGGCGGCACCGAGGTGCTGGTGGCGACACCGGGGCGGCTGCTCGACCTGGTGGCGCATAACGCGGTCAAACTTTCGGAGGTGAAGCTGCTGGTGCTCGACGAGGCCGACCGGCTGCTCGACCTGGGTTTTTCCGAAGAACTCAACCAGTTGCTGGCCCTGTTGCCCGCACAGCGCCAAAGCCTGTTTTTCTCGGCCACGTTTGCGCCGTCCGTGCAGGCGCTGGCCAACACCTTGCTGCATGACCCGGTGCGCGTGGATGTGCGCCCAGACGTCGCGCCGCCACTTGAGATCATGCAGCGTGCCATCGCCGTGGACACGCCCAGGCGCACCCAGTTGCTGCGCCACCTGATCCGGCAAAACGCCTGGCCGCGGGTGCTGGTGTTTGTCGCCACCAAATTCGCGGCCGAAATTGTGGCCGACAAGCTGCGCAAGGCCGGCTTGACGGCCGAGCCCTTTCACGGCGAACTCAGCCAGGGCAAGCGCACGCAGGTGCTGGCCGACTTCAAGGCCGAACGCCTGGCCGTGGTGGTGGCCACCGATGTGGCGGCGCGCGGCCTGGACATTGCGGGCCTTCCGGTGGTGGTGAATTTTGACTTGCCTCGCTCGGCCAACGACTACACCCACCGCGTGGGCCGCACCGGACGCGCGGGAGAACCTGGCCTGGCGCTGAGCTTTGTCAGCGCTGCCACGCTGGCGCACTGGCGACTGATTGCCAAGCGGCAACGGCTCGAGATTGCACTGGAAAGCATCCCGGGGTTCGATGCCTTGGAAACTGCTCCGCCCGCCTCCAGCGCCCCCGAAGCCCCTGGCAACGGCGGCATCAAGGGTCTGCGCCCGAGCAAAAAAGACAAGCTGCGTGCGTTGGCAGCGCAAGCCAAGCCGCCCGTGCCTTAAAATCGCAGGCTATTTCACAGCCTCTGGATAAACACCATGAACCGCTGCCTCACTGCCCTCTTGGGCTTTTCTCTGGGCTGCTCGCCCTGCCGGTGACGGTGGCAAAAAATCACACAACCCCATTTTCACCATGAGCAAAAAAGTATTCATCAAAACCTACGGCTGCCAGATGAACGAGTACGACTCGGACAAGATGAGCGACGTGCTCGGCGCCGCGCAGGGCTACACCCAGACCGACAACGTCGAAGAGGCGGACCTGATCCTGTTCAACACCTGCTCGGTGCGCGAGAAGGCGCAGGAAAAAGTGTTTTCGGACCTGGGGCGCGTCAGGCACCTGAAGAAAAAAGGCGCCCTGATTGGCGTCGGCGGTTGTGTGGCGAGCCAGGAAGGTGCGGCCATCATCGAGCGTGCGCCCTACGTGGACGTGGTCTTTGGCCCGCAAACCCTGCACCGGCTGCCGCAAATGCTCGATGAGCGGGCGCGGCTGAACCGCTCGCAAGTGGACATCAGCTTTCCGGAAATTGAGAAGTTCGACCACCTGCCGCCGGCGCGTGTCGAAGGCGCCAGCGCCTATGTCAGCATCATGGAAGGCTGCTCCAAATACTGTAGCTACTGCGTGGTGCCCTACACCCGCGGCGAAGAGGTGAGCCGGCCGTTCGAGGACGTGCTGGTGGAAGTGGCCGGGCTGGCCGACCAGGGCGTGAAGGAAATCACCCTGCTGGGGCAAAACGTCAACGCCTGGCGCGCAAAAATGATCAGCAACGCAGGCGTTGCGGGCGACACGGGCGAAGTGGCCGACTTTGCCACGCTGCTCGACTACGTGCACGACATTCCCGGCATCGAGCGCATCCGTTATGTGACGAGCCACCCCAACGAATTCACGCCTTCATTGATTGCGGCTTACGATAAATTGCCCAAGCTGGTCAGCCACCTGCACTTGCCGGTGCAGCACGGCAGCGACCGCATCTTGATGGCCATGAAGCGCGGCTACACCGCCATGGAATACAAGAGCACGGTGCGCAAACTGCGCGCCATTCGCCCCGACATGGCGCTGAGCAGCGACTTCATTGTGGGTTTTCCAGGTGAGACCGAAGACGACCACGCCAAGCTGATGAAGTTGATGGATGACATAGGTTTTGATAATTCTTTCAGCTTCATCTTCAGCCCGCGTCCCGGCACGCCAGCGGCCAACCTGTTTGATGACACACCGCATGAAGTCAAGCTGCGCCGCCTGCAGCAGGTGCAGGCCAACATCAACGCCAACATGGCGCGCATCAGCGCCAGCTTGGTCGGCACGCGCCAGCGCCTGTTGGTGGAAGGGGCATCCAAGCGCGACGCCACCGAGCTGATGGGCCGCACCGAGTGCAACCGGGTGGTGAATTTTGTCGGCCAGCCGCGCCTGATCGGGCAGATGGTCGATGTCACCATCACCGACACCCGCACCTTCACGCTGCGCGGCGAGGTGCTGACGCGCGACGCGGCGCTGGCCTGAAACCATTCAGTCGCCCAGAAAAAAGGCCTCCCAAATCGGGAGGCCAGCGCGTGAAAAATAACTTTACCTACTTCTTGCGCGCCGCAATGGAAGCTTCTGCGCTCTTGACCAGGTCCACGCCCACGGTGGCTTTCCACTTCTCATAAACCGGACGCGTGGCTTTGACGAAAGCATCGCGCTCCGCCGGGCTCAGTTGCGTGACCGTGACACCCAGAGCAGAAATTTCTTTCAGCAGCGGCTGCCCCTCTTCAACCAAGCCCTTGCGCGCCAAGGCAATTTCTTGCTTGCCCGCATCCAGCGCGGCCTGGCGCACGATGGCCTGGTCAGCCGGCGTCCAGGAAGCCCAGATGTCTTTGTTGACGACAAAAATCAGCGGGTCAGCCACGTAGCCCCACAAGGTCACATGCTTCTGGCTGACGTTGTGCAGCTTGGCCGCGGTGAAGATCGACAGCGGATTTTCCTGGCCGTCCACGGCGCCGCTGGCAAACGCGGGCTGCGCGTCAGCCCAGCTCATTTGCGTCGGGTTGGCACCCAGGGCGGTGAAGGTGTCGAGGAACAGCGGCGAGCCGACCACGCGGATTTTCATGCCCTTGAGGTCCTCCGGCGTGCGCACCGCGCGTTTGGAGTTGGAGAGCTCACGGTAGCCGTTTTCACCCCAGGCCAGCGGCACCACGCCGGCTTTGTCGAGCGTGCTGAAAATTTGCTTGCCCACCGGTCCCTGCGTCAACGCATCGATGGCAGCGTAGTCGGGCATCAGGAAAGGCATCGAGAACAGGTTGAGCTGCTTGACTTGCGGCGACCAGTTGATGGTGGAGCCCACCGCCATGTCGATCACGCCCTGGCGCAGCGCCGAGAATTCGCGCGTTTGGTCACCCTGGATCAGCGACACCCCCGGGTACAGCTTGATGTTAATGCGGCCTTGGGTGCGTTCCTTCACCAGGTCTGACCATATCTGGCCGCCCTTGCCCCACGGGAAAGCCTGGCCCAGCACCAGCGACATGCGGTATTCCGATTTGTAGCTTTGCGCTGCACCCAGCGTGGCCACGCTCAGTGCGCCAGCAGCGAGCGCCAATTTGAGTAACGTACGAAGTTTCATGACATCAGTCTCCTTATAAAAAAATAGTTCAGGTCTCAATAACCCAGCCGCGTGGGTAACCACAGCGCCAGAGAGGGAAACATGATAGACAGCAGCAAAACGCACAACAGCGCCGCCAGCAACCACAGCACCCAGCGCACGCTTTCTTCCATGCGTACCCCGGCAATGCGGCACGACACCATCAGGTTCACCGCAATCGGCGGCGTGAACTGGCCCAGCGCGACCATCAGGGTCAACAGCACGCCAAACCACACCGGGTCCCAATGGTAGAAGTTGACAATGGGCAGCAGCAGCGGCACAAAGATCAAAAAGATCGAGATGCCATCCAGAAACATGCCCACTGCCACCAGCATCAAAATCAGCAGCGCCAGCACGCCGTATTCACCCACGCCTGAATTGACAATGGCCTGCGTCACCGGGTCGATGACGCCCAGGGTGGACAGCGAATACGCAAAAATACCCGCCAACGCGACCACCAGCAAAATGATGGCCGACAACTCGCCTGATTCGCGCAGAATGGGGAACAGGTCGCGCACCTTGATCGTGCGGTAAATCACCATGCCGACAAACAGGCCGTAAAACACCGCCACCACCGCCGCCTCGGTGGGCGTGAACCAGCCCGCCCGCATGCCGCCCAAAATCAACACCGGCGCCGCCAGCCCCCAGGAGGCTTCGCGCAGGCTGGCCCAAAACGGTGGCTTGGGCAATTGCGCCTCGTTCTCGCCCAAATGGTGTTTGCGCGACAGCCAGACGCTGGGCACCATCAAGGCCAGGCCCACCAGCAAGCCTGGCAACATGCCCGCAGCAAACATGGCCGGCACCGACGCGCCCGGCACCAGCACCGAATAAATGATGAAGGCAATCGAGGGTGGAATCAGGATGTCGATCGATGCCGCAGCGCCCACCACGCTGGCCGAGAATGCCGGCGGGTAGCCCGAGCGGGTCATGGCGGCGATCATCACGCCGCCCACGGCGGCGGCGGTGGCCGGCCCCGAGCCCGAAATGCCGCCCATCAGCATGGCCACGGCAATTACCACCACCGGCAACATGCCAGGGCCGCGGCCGATGATGGCTATCGCAAAGTTGACCAGGCGCAGCGCCACACCGGAGCGGTCAAAAATGGAGCCCACCAGCACAAACATCGGAATTGCCAACAACGGGTACTTGCCCAGACCGGCATAAAAGTTTTGCGGCACCGCCATCAGACCAAACCATTGGGCATCGGCATTAGCCAGCCCAATGGTCGCCGCACCCGCCAGACCCAGCGCCGCGCCAATCGGCACGCCGACCAGCATCATGACCAAGAACACCAAAAATAGCAGCGTGGCAATCATGCGCGCCGCCCCCGCCGTATGCACAGGCCCAGCGCCCGCAGGGCAATGGCGCTGGCCAGAATGGGCAACCACATGCTGTACCACCACTGCGGCACGCCAATGCCGGGCGAGGTTTCGCCGTACTGAAAGTCGTCATACGCCATGCGCGCACTCAGCACCGCCAGCACGGCAAATAGCACAGCCACCATCAGGCTACCAAACTGCGCCAGCGCGCGCCGCCTGGCGGGCGATCCACCGTCAGCAAAAAATTCGATGCGGATGTGGCGGTTGCGTGCCACCGCAGCCGAGCCGGCCACCAGCGCCAGCACCATCATCAAAAAAACTGAAAACTCTTCGGTCCAGGCAAAGGACTGGCTGGTGAAATAGCGCACCAACACATTGGCAAAGGTGATGAGCGCCAGCAAACCCATGACGATCACGGTGAGCCAGTCCTCGATTTTCAAAGGGACGACGGTGACCTCGTCTTGCGCAGCAGGGTCTGGCAACTCGGCGAGCAAAGGGACAGGTTCGTGAAGTGAAGGCATGAAAAGTGGAAAATGGTCGCATCCGCTACCAAGAGGCGAACGGGCATTGTAGAAGCTGGCTTTGCCACGCCCGCCCCTGCTCAAAACCATGAACCACACCCCCGAACCTGTTGCCTCCCTCAGATACCTGCAAGGCTACCCGGCCACCACTTTGGCGCAGGTGGCGCAGATGCTGCAACAAGACAAGGTAGCAGACTGGCTGCTGCAAAAATACCCGCAGGCGCACACGGTGCGCACCGACCGCGCGCTGTTTGACTATGTGCAGGCGCTTAAAACCGATTACCTGCGCAGCGCCGAACCGGTCAACAAGGTGCTGTTTGACAGTAAGCTGCATGTGGTCAAAAACGCCCTGGGCACGCACACCAGCGTGTCACGGGTGCAGGGCAACAAACTCAAGGCCAAGCGCGAAATCCGCATTGCCACACTCTTCAAAACCGTGCCCGATGAATTTTTGCGCATGATCACCGTGCACGAGCTGGCGCATCTGAAGGAAAAAGCGCATGACAAGGCTTTTTACCAACTCTGCCAACACATGGAACCAGGCTACCACCAACTCGAATTCGAGGTGCGGGTGTATTTGACGAACCTGGAGACCTCAGGCCTACGGCTGTGGGACGCTACCGGCGATTCTTGAGGCTTTGCGGGTCAGGATAGCGCAGCGGCGTGAGCAAATCTGACAACCCGTTGTGATCAATCTCGTGCATCAGCGCAATCAGGCGGCCAATCTCGCCCTTTGGCACGCCTTTGCGCACAAACCATTGCAGGTAAAACCCCGGCAAATCGGCAATCAGCCGGCCCTTGAACTTGCCAAAAGGCATGGTGCGCGTGACCAGCAAGAGCAAGTCTTCAGGGTTCATCTCAACCGCCTACGCGTTTAACCGTATGACCCTGGGCCTTAAGCATGTCCATGACACGATCAATGTGGTCGCCCTGCACTTCGATCACGCCGTCTTTGACTGTGCCGCCCGAGCCGCAAGCGGTCTTGAGCAGCTTGCCCAGGGCGATCAAGGCCGCGTCATCCAGGTCCAGGCCTTTCACCAGCGTCACGCCCTTGCCGGCACGCCCCTTGGTCTGGCGCGACACCCGAACAATGCCGTCGCCCGCCGGGCGAATTGCGGCCGAGCGGCAACTGCACTGCGCCTGTGGTTGGCGACATTGCGGGCACATGCGGCCGCTGTCGGTGCTGTAGACCAGGCCACTGCTGAGGAGTTTGTCTTTCATAATCAGTTGGGGTCAGAGCACGTCGCTTCGCGAGTGGTCTGACCCGCAAGTTCTTAAATCGGTATTGTCCCGCACAAGGCCGCCGGATCAGCCAAAATGGCTTCCCCACCGTATGCAAAGGAAATCGCACATGTCACGTCCCAGCGTTTGGGCACCCAAAATTGTCGGCCTGATCAAGGGCGGCAACAGCTCGGCCGCCATTGCGCAAATCAAGGTGGCACCCACAGTGAAAGACTTGCATGACCTGCGCAAGCTGCTCATGGCGGCCAATCTGCTCCAGTCGCATCCCAATGTGGATGCGACGACCAACGACATGATCGCCGAGTTGTCGGCACCCCGGCTGCACCGCTCACCGTAAAACTCAGGGCAGCAGGTCGAGCGCGTGCATGTAGGCGTGCTGCACCATCAGCTCATCCCACAACGTGGCGCGACTGGTGGGCAACATGGACACGCGGCGTTCTTCGCTGGCCTCAAGCGGCTGCCACAGCCCTTTGAGTTGCGCTTCGGTCAAGCCATCGATCAGCGCATCGAGCTCGGTGCCCTCGCCCTCGGACTGATTGCACAGCAGCACCATGTCACAGCCGGCGTTCAACGCCGCCACCGCCGCCTGGGTTGGGCTGACGGGCTGGCCGTCGAGCACGCGGGCGCCGGCCATGGACAGGTCGTCGCTGAACACCGCACCGGTAAAGCCGAGCTGAGCGCGCAGGATATCACCCAGCCATTTGCCCGAAAAACACGCTGGGCGGCTGTCCACCTTGGGGTAAATCACATGGGCCGGCATGACACTGGTGAGCGCCGTGCCGAGCCAATCGTAGGGCCGGGCATCGTCGGTCATAACGGCCTTGAGGCTGCGTTTATCGACCGGCATGTCGGTATGCGAGTCGGCTTTCACAAAACCGTGGCCCGGGAAATGTTTGCCGCAGTTGGCCATGCCGCTTTGCAGCAAGCCGTGCATCAAGCTTTTGGCCAGCAAGCTCACCACGCGCGGGTCGCGGCCAAAGGCGCGGTCGCCAATCACGCTGCTTTCGCCGTAATCCAGGTCGAGCACCGGAGTAAAACTTAAATCAACGCCGCAAGCGCGCAACTCGGTACCCAGCACATAACCGCAGGCGGTGGCGGCGCGGGTGGCGCGCAGGGCACCGCTGCCCTCGCCCGCTTTGCCGTCTTGCAGCCAGAGCTCGCCCAGTGCGCGCATGGGTGGCAAATGGGTAAAGCCGTCGGTCTTGAAGCGCTGCACGCGACCGCCCTCGTGGTCAACACAAATCAGCAAATCCTTGCGCACTTTCTTGATGCTGTGGCACAGGGCGGTGAGCTGATCGCGGTTTTGCCAGTTGCGGGCAAACAAAATCATGCCGCCCACCAGCGGGTGCTTGAGGCGCTGTTTGTCTTGTTTGCTCAGGGTCAAACCGGCGATGTCGATGATCAGGGGGGCGTGCTGGGTCATGGTGAACTTTCAAAAATAGACCTTAATTATCAAACGTGGCAAGCGCACACTGAGGGAAAGACAAATGAAAATACCAATTTGGTATAAACTCAAGCCATGCACGTCATAGCCAAGCCTGCTCTTGTTGAGTTTTGGCGAAATCACCCTGACGCCCAAAGCCCTTTGCAGGCGTGGTACCGCACGATGGAAAGCGAGGTCTTTGCAGACTTCAATGACTTGCGGGATACGTTTGCCAGTGCTGATGTTGTAGACGGGCAAACAGTTTTCAATATTGGCGGCAACAAATACCGGCTGATCGCCGTGTTGCATTACAACCGGCGCAAGGTCTTCATTCGTGCCGTACTGACACACACCGAGTACGACCGAGGCCACTGGAAAAGGAAATCATGATGCAAGCCGCAACTAAAACTGTGCCCTCAGCGCAAGCCATCCTGCAAGCCTGGACGCCGTTCAAGGCACTGGTGGGCGTGACCTCTGTTCACACCGAGGCCGATTACGCGCAAGCGCGCGCAACGCTTGACAAGTTGCTAAACGAGGTGGGTGAGGATGAAAGTCACCCGTTGGCTGAGGTGCTGGATTACCTGGCCGATCAGGTCAAAGCTTTTGAAGATGAGCAGTTTCAAATTCCGCTAGCATCGCCGGGCGAGGTGTTGCGGTTTCTGATGGATCAACATGGCCTCAAGCAAGAAGATTTGTCAGACTGCGCGCCGCAAGGCCGCATTTCGGACATGGCGAGCGGCAAACGTGCCATCAGCAAAGAAATCGCCAAACGGTTGGCGCAGCGTTTTAACGTGCGCGCTGATTTGTTTCTGAGTTGACGGTGGCGATCGATGTCGGAATGCAAGAGCTGACCCCACATGCCCGTGCCCGTGATACGCAAATTAGGAGCCGTCGCCTCGAACCTGGCCGTCACTTCAGCTTGAGCCGCATTGGCCCATGCCACGCCCACGCGCGCATCAACCCACAAGGTGGCTGCGGCAGCCTGAGCATTCACGTCGCCCCCACAATCCCCACCACTTCGGCTTCAAACCCAAAGACATCGACAACGCGCACGCACACCTTGCGCGGGCCGGGTTTTGCCGTCGTGGTGACCACGGCTTGCGTTACCACGCGCAGCGCGTCGCCGTCATTGGCGGTGTTGCCCCGGTAGTCTTGCCAGACCGAGCGAAACACGCGGCCGTCGTAATCCGGGTCCACCGCCCAGTATTCGATCAACGCCAGTGGCTCCTGGTTGATGACAGCCTGCAACTTGATGCGTTTGGCATCGTCTTGGTTGATGGCCTCGGGCGAAAGCAGCACGTAGTTTTTGAGTTTGACGGTGAACGTTTCGTGCGCCGCATCATCGGCGGCGGCCGTGGTGGACTTGCGTTCAATCGGATGAATCGTCAGGTATTGCAGCGACAAAAAGCGCACCTGCCCACGCAGCTTGTCAATGCCGCCCTTTTTTTTCAGTGATCAAACACGAGTTCAATCTGCGCTTGTACGGCAAGTCCATCAGCAATCAGGCAGCACGGTGGTGGCTGAACAATCGCACGATACCAACTCAAGACAAAATTCAGGTTTTGGCGGAGTGGCTAAAAATTGAGCCCGAAGTGCTGCGTCTTGGCGAACAGGTGCGCATCGCGGTGCAGTAACATCGCCAGCGCTGGGACGAAGGCATTGGCTACCTGGAGCGCGAAACCTTTGATGCCTTCCTAAAGCTGCCCGCGCCACAGCGCAAGCTCATCCGCGAGGTGATTCTGACCTTCGCCAAGGTGCATGATGATGCAGATGCGCTGCAAACAAAGCCCGCGAACGGACGGGCGACTCACAAGCAACCGATGAACAAGCTCCCTTTATCTATAAACAAAATGTTTATAATCAGATTGTGATCGAAAACTTTAGCAATACGGAAACCGAGCGTCTTTTTGTCACAGGCAAGTCGCGCCGTTTGCCGCCTGATATTTTGCGTCGCGCCATCATGCGGTTGACGCAGCTTGATGCTGCAACACGGGTTGAAGATATGCGCCAACCACCATCCAATCGGCTTGAGTCTTTGTCAGGTGATTTGGCCGGTAGGTGGAGCGTGCGCATCAATGACCGTTGGCGTTTATGTTTTCGGTTTGAACTTGGCAACGCTGCAGACGTTGAAATCGTTGACTACCACTGAGGAACAAGCATCATGAACACCCCTGTTAACGGCATGCCTGCCATCCACCCTGGTGAATTCCTGCGCGAAACACTGGAAGATATGGGTCTCACCCAAGCTGCTTTTGCCGCAGTCATCGGCGTATCGCCTATGCGCGTTTCACACTTGGTCAGAGGTGACCGTCCTGTGACGGCCGAACTGGCGTTGCGCCTGGGTCGTGCGCTGGGTCAGGCGCCGCAATATTGGCTCAATTTGCAAACTGCTTATGACTTGAAGGTGACCGCCGCAACGCTCAAAACCAGTCTGCTGGCAGTGCGGGAACTGGCCACCGCTTGAAGCTAAGAACCGCTTTTTTCCGCAACTTCCACCACGCAAAAGCTCGCCGCGTAATCAGTTTCATCGCTCACGCTGATGTGGGCACTCAAGCCCTTGGCCTCAAACCAGGTTTTGAGTTCGCCGTGCAACACGATGTACGGCTGGCCGCTGGGCAGCTTGCCCACCTCGCACAGGCGCCAGCTCATGGGCAGGCGCAGCCCCAAGCCAATGGCTTTACTGAAGGCCTCTTTGGCGCTGAAACGGGTGGCCAGGTAGCGCACACCGCGCTCGGGCCAGCGCTGGCTGCGCGCGCGCCAGGTGGCGAGTTCGGCATCGCTCAGGATTTTTTTCGCAAAGCGCTCGCCGTGGCGTGCCAGGCTGGCCTGGATGCGGCGCACGTCGCAGATGTCGGTGCCAATGCCGTAGATCATGCCGCCTCACGAATGCAGCGCAGGTAGTCCTTGATGGTGGCGCTGTAGCCCAACTCCAGCGCGTCGGCGATCAGCGCGTGGCCAATCGACACTTCACTCACGCCCGGCACCTGGGCGATGAAGGCGGTGAGGTTGTCGCGGTTCAGGTCGTGGCCGGCGTTCACGCCCAGGCCCACGTCCAATGCTGCCTGGGCAGCTTTGGCAAAGCGCGCCAGTTGCGTGGCTTGGCCTGGCGTGCCCCAGGCGGCGGCGAAGGGTTCGGTGTAGAGCTCGACGCGGTCCGCACCCACGGCTTTGGCCGCGGCCATGGCGGCTACATCAGCATCCATGAACAGGCTCACGCGCAGGCCCCAGGCGTGGGCCTGGTCGATCAGCGGCCTCAGCACGGCTGCATCAGCCGGGAACATCCAGCCATGGTCGCTGGTGAACTGGCCCTCGGTGTCAGGCACAAACGTGACCTGGTGCACCGGCAACTGCTGCGCCACCAATTGCCCCACCACGTCCATCAGGTTGTGCAAGGGGTTGCCTTCGATGTTGAATTCACGATCCGGCCAGTCCTTGAGCAGCCTGGCCAGCTCGGGCACGTCGCTGGCGCGAATGTGACGCTCATCCGGGCGCGGGTGCACGGTAATGCCGTTGGCACCGGCTTGCAGGCATAGCGTGGCCGCGCGCGTGACGCTGGGTATGCCCAGGTGGCGGGTGTTGCGCACCAGCGCGACTTTGTTGAGGTTGACGGACAGGGAGGTGGTTTTCATAAGCTTTGCAGATCGATCATCATTTGCCGCGTGCGCAGGGTAGGCACCCCGCAATGGTAATTGAGCAAGGTGCGCAGTTGGGGCTTGAGCGCACTGGCCACCTCGGCGCAGGCGCGCAGCAGGGTGGTCAGTGACACCTGCTCGCCCAGGGCCTGTTGCAGCGTCGTCCACTGGGCACCGCTCAGGCTGCTGCGGTCAGATGCATTGGTCTGGCGTAAACCGCCTTCGGGCACCAGGCTGTAGCGCGCCTCGGGGTGCAGCGCCAGCAGCGTCATGGTCTGGGCATCGAGCAGGGGCAGCAGGCCGATTTCTCGCAGCAGCAGCAACTCGAACGCGCGCAGGGCCGTCTCCAGCACGTCGCCGTGTTCGCTGGCAATGATTTGCACCACGGCGGCATAGACGTCAAACAGCACCGGATGCGGGTCTTCGCGCGCCAGCAGCAGCATCAGCAATTCATTCAGGTAATAGCCCGACATCAGCGCGTCACCGGTGGGCATGACATGGCCGCCTTGCCACTCGGCGGCTTTCAGGGTTTTGATTTCAGCGTCGCCACCAAACGCCAGGTGCAGCGGTTGTAGCGGCAGCAAGATGGGCCGAAAGCTGGAACTGGGACGCTTCACGCCCTTGGCCACCAGCGCCATGCGACCGTGGTGGCGGGTAAAGACCTCCAGAATCAGGCTGGTCTCGCTCCAGTCGTAGCGGTGCAGCACAAAGGCGGGTTCGTCAGAAATGCGTTTGGTGGCCATCAGCAATGTTAAGCGTTAAACGGCGCGTACGGCGATACGCTTCGTTACGATTTAACCGGTGACCAGTTGGGCGCAAGCGCCCCATTTTTACGCGTATGGCGCGTACGGCAGGGCCAGACAGCATTGGATCTTGCTCAGCAAGGTCTTGCACTCCAGCCGCAGGTTGTCCAACAGTGAGTGACGGCTGATGAAGTACGGAACCCGAATGCCACGGTGCTCGACCGCTTCTCCTGCTGGTTGGCATTGAATCCCAAAGCGGCTTAGCTGCCTGGCAAGGCGCGGCTCCATCATGGCAAAAACGCCATCCAAACCCTTACTCAGACCCATGGCCGCCACCGCCAGATAGAGTCCGACGGCGATGGACGGAAATAGGCGCCTTGCCTCTTCTTCCCGCGCATCAAGCTTGGGATGCGTGCCGTCCAGCTGAGGCACACCATTTCTGGGGCGGCGAAAGTTGGCGGTAATGGCCAGGCGTGAAATTTCACCGTACTGCTTACGCCCTGTGCCCGCTGATGCGTCAAACGCCCAGCGAACGGCTTTGCCACAGACTTGCTCAAACGGAAAACCCAACTCAGACTCAGGCGCCTGAGTGTCCGCAAGAACCAGCCTGACACAGCCAACATAGGTCTGGGTGGGCTTGTGCAGCAGCAGGCAATGGATGGAATTGTTGTCAAACTCATCCTGCTCAAGCTGGTTGACACGATTCGGCTCAAAACCAAGTTCTTCACAATAGACTTGATGGCGTATGCGGAACACTTTCTCGAGCATGTGGCTTTGGACAGCAGGAACAACCTCAAAGTGGGTTTCAAAAAGGTCGGCTAGGCTTGTGTTAGGCATTTTGGAATTGGGTAGTGGCGCTAACGATGATGAGGCGCCTTGAATAACTAAAGGTTGCGAATTGTCATCGTGCGGTATGTGCTTGGGGTTTTCCCCAGTTTACTTAGGAAAACCAAACCACCATGGCATGATTTGTAAGCGTCTGTTACCCAGCACACATAACGAACCGCCCCAATGAACGGCCATATTTGGGGCCGCATTGGCGAGCGACTCTGAACAGCGTCAGCGACTCACTCGTAACCAAATGAGCGCACACGCGCTTCGTCGTCAGCCCAGCCGGAGCGTACCTTGACCCACATTTCGATGAACACTTTGCAGTCGAACAATTTCTCCAGCTCGACGCGGGTCTCCATGCCGATGCGCTTGATGCGCTCTCCCTTGTCGCCGATCACCATGGCCTTGTGGCCGTCACGCTCGACCACGATGGTGGCGGCGATGCGCAGCAGGCGCTTCTGGCCTTTTTTCTGCGGAGGCTCTTCATCAAACTTGTCAATGATGACGGTGGAGGTGTAAGGCAACTCATCGCCAGTCAGGCGAAACAGCTTTTCACGCACCATCTCGGCTGCCATGAAGCGTTCGCTGCGGTCAGTGAGTTCGTCGGCGGCGTACCACCAGGCTTGTTCGGGCAGGTATTTTTCGCAAATCCCCAGCAGGCGCTCCACGTCTTTGGCGCTCTTGGCCGACATCGGCACAAACTCGGCAAAGGCGTGTTTTTCCTGCATGGTCTGCAGCCAGGGCGCAATGTCGCCACGGCGGTGCACGTTATCGAGCTTGTTGGCAATCAGCAGCGTGGGGATTTTTTTATCCAGCAGCGCCAGCACGCGCGCGTCGGCTGGGGTGAAGCTGCCGGCTTCGACCACAAACAAAATCAAATCGACATCGGCCACCGCACCGACCACGGTTTTGTTGAGCGACTTGTTCAGCGCATTGCCATGCAGGGTCTGGAAACCCGGGGTGTCGACAAACACAAACTGGGTCGCGCCCATCGTGTGCATGCCGGTGATGCGGTGGCGCGTGGTTTGCGCCTTGCGCGAGGTGATGCTGATTTTTTGCCCCACCAAGGCGTTAAGCAAGGTTGATTTGCCCACATTGGGCTTGCCCACGATGGCGATCAGGCCGCAGCGCTGACCCGCCACCGGCGCCTCGATGGCACCGGCGGGGCGCATGTCGCGGCGCATGCCCGCCAGCAAATCTTCAAGATTATCCTGCACTTCAACCGGGGGAGCCTCAGTGTTGGGCACTGTTTTCTTCGGGGTAGTCATGAATTCACCGTTGCTTTCAAAATTTGCAGCATCGCCGTTGCGGCGGCCTGCTCGGCCGCCCGCCGCGAGCCGCCAATGCCGCGCTCGGCACGCTTGAGTTCAGGAATTTCGCATTCGACATCAAAGCTTTGCTTGTGCGCCGCGCCCAGGGTAGCCACCACCCGGTAGCTAGGCAGTTTCAGGCGGCGCCCTTGCAGCCATTCCTGCAGCTCGGTCTTGGGGTCCTTATCGATGGCGTCCATTTCGGGGTTGATCTGCACCGCCTGGTAGAGCCGCTGCACCAGCGCTTGCGCGGCGGCAAAACCGCCATCCAGATAGACCGCGCCAATCACGGCCTCCAACACATCAGCCAAAATGGACGGCCGCTTTTGGCCGCCCGAGCGCAGTTCGCCCTCGCCCAGCAAAATCACCTCCGGCAGGCCCAGCGCGACCGCCAACTGGTGCAAGGTGTCTTGCTTGACCAGATTGGCCCGCACCCTGGACAAATCACCCTCGGGCAGATTTTGCAGGCGCCGGTAAAGCATGTCGGCCACCACCACGCCCAGCACCGAGTCACCCAAAAACTCCAGCCGCTCGTTGTGATCGGCTGAAAAGCTGCGGTGCGTGAGCGCGCGCTTGAGCAAAGCGGTATCGGCAAACGGGTGCTGCAAGCGATGTTGCAGTTTTACCAGGCCCGCGTTCAAACCTTCACCTGGGCTTTCAATTCGATTGGCCACTGTACTTGAGTGTCAGATAGGCGGGGCCCACCAGCTTGAATTCGCGCTGGTAGGCAAAGCTGACGACCACCTTGTCTTCTTCCTTGGTCACATTGAGGTCTTTGGCGGTGATCGAACTGATGGCGTCGATGCTCGCGGCCCGGTCAAAAATCATGCGCACTTCAGGCACCGTGTTGCCCTCTTTGGCTTTGTTCACCGCTTTCAGAATGGTCTGGTATTCGATCACGCTGGGCACCACCTGGGCGGCAATCACACCTGTGACGGCGACCAGCCCCCCCACCACGAGCAAGCTCAAGAAAGTCATACCTCCCTGGCGGGATTTAAAAGAGAAAGTCATGTCCATCTCCTGGTCAATGAAAAGAGCCAATGCGCTTGAGATTGCCGAAATTCATCCAGACAAAAAATGCCTTGCCGACAATGTTCTTGTCCGGCACAAAGCCCCAGTAGCGGGAGTCAAGCGAGTTGTCGCGGTTGTCACCCATCATGAAGTAGTGCCCCTGCGGCACCTTGCACACCACACCTTCGATACTGTAGCGGCAGTTGTTTTTGAATTCAAATTCATCGGTCCCTGCAATGAACGCAGGCCGCGCCGGGTCATTGAGCAAACGGTGCGGCCGCTCGCCCAGGGTTTCTTCAAACTGAGGAAAGTAGCGCATGGTGTCTTCGTCAAAAAACTCGGGCAACGCGTTGGTTGCCAGCGGTTGGCCGTTGATGGTCAGGCGCTTGTTCAGGTAGGCCACTTCATCGCCGGGCACGCCCACCACACGCTTGATGTAGTCCAGGCTTGGCTTGGGCGGGTAACGAAACACCATTACATCGCCTCGCTGCGGCGCTGTGCCTTCGGTGATCTTGGTGTTGAGCACCGGCAGACGCAGACCGTAATGGAATTTGTTGACCAGAATCAGGTCGCCCACCCAGAGTGTGGGGATCATCGAGCCCGACGGAATCTTGAAGGGTTCGAACAGGAACGAGCGCAGGATGAAAACGCCAATGATCACCGGGAACAGCCCGGCCGTCCAGTCCAGCCACCATGGCTGCGCCAAGATGCGGTTTTTGGCCTCGGCCACATCGCCATCCACTTTGCTGATGCCCTGTTTGCCGAGTTCGGCGTTGCGTGCCGTGGTTTGCAACTCCAGAGCGGCGGCTGCTTTTTGCCGCTGCGGCAAAAAGTAAAAGCGCTCGGCCAGCCAATAGACGCCGGTGACCACCGTGGCTAAAAACAGCAGCAGGGCAAAGTTGCCCTCTACGGCGCCAAAGTACCAAGCGCCCACGTAGGCGACAAATGCCGCCAGAATCACAGCTGTCAAGGCCTGCATCATGCGTCCACCTTCAAAATGGCCAGGAAGGCCTCTTGCGGCACTTCGACCGAGCCAATTTGTTTCATGCGTTTTTTACCTTCCTTTTGCTTTTCCAGAAGCTTGCGCTTGCGTGAAATATCGCCGCCATAGCACTTGGCGATCACGTTCTTGCGCAGCGCCCTGATTGTCTCACGGGCAATCACGTTGGCCCCGATGGCGGCCTGGATCGCCACGTCATACATCTGGCGCGAAATGACCTCGCGCATTTTGGCGACCACGGCGCGCCCCCGATACACCGACTGGGAACGGTGCACGATGATCGACAGGGCATCGACCTTTTCAGCGTTGAGCAAGATATCGACCTTGACCACGTCGGCGGTCCGGAATTCCTTGAACTCGTAGTCCATCGACGCATAGCCGCGCGACACGCTCTTGAGCTTGTCAAAGAAATCCATCACGATTTCGCCCAGCGGCATCTCGTAGGTCAGCACCACTTGGCGCCCCTTGTAAGCCATGTTCAACTGCACGCCGCGCTTCTGGTTGGCCAGCGTCATGACCGGGCCAACATAGTCCTGTGGCATGTAGAGGTGCACAGTCACGATGGGCTCACGAATTTCTTCCAGGCGACCCTGGTCAGGCATTTTGGACGGGTTTTCCACCATCTTGACCGTACCATCGGCCTGCACCACCTGGTACACCACGCTGGGCGCGGTGGTGATCAGGTCCTGGTCAAACTCGCGCTCGAGCCGCTCCTGCACAATTTCCATATGCAACAAGCCCAAAAAGCCGCATCTGAAGCCAAAACCAAGCGCTTGCGACACTTCGGGCTCGTAGTGCAAGGACGCGTCGTTGAGCTTGAGCTTTTCCAGGCTGTCACGCAGACCCTCGTACTGGTTGGCCTCGGTCGGATAGAGCCCGGCAAACACCTGCGGTTGAATTTCCTTGAAGCCAGGCAGCGCTTGCGTGGCCGTAAAGGCGGCACCACCAGTCCCGGGTTTGATGAGGGTGATGGTGTCGCCCACCTTCGCGGCCTGCAACTCGCGAATGCCGGCAATGATGTAGCCCACTTCACCCGTCTCCAATGACTGACGCGGCTCGTTGGCTGGCGTGAAGACGCCCAGGCTGTCGGCGTTGTAGGTGGTTTCGGTGGCCATCATCTTGATGCGGTCGCCCTTGCCCAGGCGGCCATCGACCACGCGCACCAGCATCACCACGCCCACATAGCTGTCAAACCAGCTGTCGATGATCATGGCGCGCAGGGCGCCTTGCGGGTTGCCTTTGGGTGCCGGGATACGGGCCACCACAGCCTCCAGGATGTCGTCGATGCCCATGCCGGTTTTGGCCGAGCAGGCGATTGCCTCAGAGGCATCGATGCCGATCACATCCTCGATTTCAGACTTGGCGTTCTCGGGATCGGCATTGGGCAAGTCCATCTTGTTCAATACCGGCACCACTTCCACGCCCAGGTCCAGCGCGGTGTAGCAGTTAGCCACGGTTTGCGCCTCCACACCCTGGCTGGCATCAACCACCAGCAACGCGCCCTCGCAGGCCGACAAGGAGCGACTGACCTCGTAGGAAAAGTCCACATGGCCGGGTGTGTCGATCAAATTCAGGTTGTAAATCTTGCCGTCTTGCGCCTTGTAGTGCAGCGCCGCCGTTTGTGCCTTGATGGTGATGCCGCGCTCTTTTTCGATGTCCATCGAATCGAGCACCTGCGCTTGCATTTCGCGCTCCTGCAAACCGCCGCAGCGCTGGATCAGGCGATCGGCCAGCGTGGACTTGCCGTGGTCAATGTGGGCAATGATGGAAAAATTTCTGATGTGTTGCATCCAGGAAAACCGATTCAAGTAATTGATTGCCAAACAGAAAAAAGGGCGCGTTTCAAAGAGACGCGCCCCGAACCTAGCGGATGGTCTATACCAAAGGCAGGTGGCTGATTGTAATTAAGTCAAAATCGGATACTTTGCGGGTCAGACCACTCGCGCAGCGACGTGCTCAGACACCAACTAATTTGAAAACCTTGCGGGTCAGACCACTCGCGCAGCGACGTGCTCTGACCCCAACTGATTAAGAGTTGAAGCGGATCACCGTGTACTGGGCCCACTCTCCGCGGCGAAACAAAATGTTGACTGGTTTGGTTTTGTCAAGATCCACGACGGTTTTCTCGAACCCAGCGACACTGGTCACAGGCACATTGGCCACGGCCATGATCACATCACCTTCGCGCAAACCCGCGCGCGCAGCTGCGCCGCTGGTGCCATCCACCTGCACACCGCCTTTGATGCGCAACTCCTTTTTGACCGCATCGGTCAGATCACTCAGTTCAAGCCCCATTGCCTGGGTTATTTTGGACGCCTTGCTTTTGGGTGCATCTTCCGGGGCTTTGGCAGCCACCTTTTCGGCTTCGATCTCGGCCACGGTCACCATCAAGTCTTTGCTGGCACCACTGCGGAACACGGTCATGGCGCTCTTGGCGCCCGGCTTGGTGCTGCCCACCATGCGCGGCAAATCGCTCGATTTTTCGACTCTTTTGCCGTCGAACTTGATGATGATGTCACCGGCCTCAACGCCAGCCTTGTCGGCCGGGCCGCCCGTTTCCACACCACGCACCAGGGCGCCATACGGGGCACCCAAGCCTCGGGACTCGGCCTCATCCTTGCTGACGGGCTCAATTTGCACGCCAATGCGGCCGCGCGTGACGCGCCCGGTGGCGCGCAGTTGTTCGCTCACGCGCACCGCCTCGTCCATCGGGATCGCAAACGAAATGCCCATGGACCCGCCCGAGCGCGAGTAAATCTGGCTGTTGATGCCAACCACTTCGCCGCGCATGTTGATCAGCGGGCCACCCGAGTTGCCCGGATTGATGGCCACGTCAGTCTGGATAAAGGGCAGGTAGTCGCCGGTGTCGCGCTGTTTGGCACTCACGATGCCGGCCGTCACGGTGTTTTCCAGGCCGAAAGGTGAGCCGATCGCCATCACCCACTCGCCCACTTTGAGGCGATTCACGTCGCCCACCTTGACTGCGGGCAGGCCAGTGGCCTCGATCTTGACCACGGCCACGTCGCTGCGCTTGTCGGCGCCGATAATCTTGGCCTTGAACTCGCGTTTATCGGTGAGCGTGACGATAACTTCGTCGGCGCCATCAACCACGTGGGCGTTGGTCATGACCATACCGTCCGAGGTCAGGATGAAGCCGGAACCTACGCCGCGCGGCTGCTCCCCTTGGTTGGGCTGGCCATGCCCGGGCGGCAAGCCCGGCTGCGGTCCGTTGGGCGCCTTGGGGATGGGCAGGCCGAAGCGGCGGAAAAATTCCAGCATGTCAGGGTCGACTTGACCCATCGGGTTTTGCCGTGGGCTCACTTTTTCGAGCGTGCGAATGTTCACCACCGAGGGCCCGACCTGCTCCACCAGATCAGTAAAGTCAGGCAAGGAACGCACTTGGGCGACAGCCGGTGTCACAGGCATCAATAAAGTGGATGCCGTGACTGCCATGGCCACACTGAAAACGCCAGCGTGCAAGGTTTTAAAGTTAAATCGAATCATCTTTGGCCTTTTAAAAATACAGATACGGAAATCGAGACTTATTGCTTTCTTTCAAGACCCTGGGCAAAAAGGGCCAGGGTCTGCAGGGGCACCTCGCCCACTGCGGTAATCCACCAGTCGCCCAGGCGACGCGTCAACATGTGGGTGGCGCCCATGGCGAATTGGTCGTGGCGCACCATGTTTTTATGCCGCTTGGCATCAAAGTTTTCAATGAACAGCGACACCGAAGCCAGTCCGTCTGAAAAAACCCATTGCAAGGTGCTGCCTTGCCGCGCTGAAGGGTCTGAACTTACCCGTTTGTGACAGGCCATGGGTTTGAAGCCAGCCACCTGACCTTTGAACTGCCACCCCTCTTGAGCCGCCGTGGTCTTGACCAATGTTTGCTTTTTGACTTGGTACCCCTTGGTATCGTCCATCAGCGCCGCCAGCTTGGCCATGCTGACGGGCTCGCCCAGTTTCAATTCTGAAAAGGCGGCCTGCTCCAGCACGCCCTGGGCCGCGTCAAGCGTTTGCAACTTGACTACCACACCGGTTTCACGCTCGGTCCAGACCCGGTAACCAAATCGCAGGGCATCGGCCGGCACCAGTTGCACGACGTCTGAGTCGAGGCCCGCGACGCGCTGGCGCCCCAGCACTTTCAACCTGTAATGCTGCGCAATCGACGAGTCGGCGCCGTTGAGCAAATTGGGAAACATCCCGAGTGCATCACGGAATTCGGAGATCACCACCCGGCGCTCCGGCAAAAAAGTCATCACCTGCTCGTTGCGGCGAAAAGTGCTGCGCGCTGTTCCAGTGAGGGCATCGACGCGCTCGATTTGCTGCTGGCCGTCACAGACATGCCAGATGCGCGACGAGGACATGCTGTCGCCAGCGGTCACCACAAAAGTGCCCACGTAAGAACGCGATCGGGCCGCATCGTGCAAGCGCATCAGCCATTGGCGGATAGAAGCCTCTTGGTGCTGGCTGATCGGTGCGCTGCTGACCGGCGGATTGCCCGCGCTTTGCGCCCAACCCGCACTTGCGCCGACCAGCAAACCCAAACTCAACCAAGCTTGCAGCAAACGTCTCAACGCGCGCCCTCCTCAAACGTGGCATTGCGCAAAAATCCGGCAGGCATTTGCAACGCTGAAGTGCCACCGAACTGACGGTGCGCCGCCAACAAGGCGTCGAGTTGCGGGTCACGCAGCATGACGGGTGCCGAACCCACGGCCAATGGCGAGCTGCTGGCAGCTTGCGCAGCGGGCGCGCTGGCCAATTGCGCCTGCGGCGAAGCTGACCCCTGAAACCCTTGCCAGGCAATCACCCCGACCATGGCCACCGAAGCCAACCCAACGACCAGCCGCCAGCGATGGTCATTGGCGCTGATCCGTGGCTTGCCCTGTGGGTCTTGGGCACTCGGCACGACGGTCTTCAGATTCAATGAATCAGGCGCAGCTTGCAGGTGCAATGGCATCGTCTCTTGTCGCAAACTAGCACGCAGTCGCAGCACAAAGTCGGCCTCATGCGCGCTTACATCGGCTTGGCCAGTGCGCAAGGTTTCACCCACCACATGGTAAGCGTGCCAGCTTTGGCGAGCCTCGCCGCTACGCTCCAGCAGCGCCATCGCCTGGGCAAATTCATCACCGCGCACTTGGCCATCGACCAGCGCCGAAACCAGTTCTGTGTTTGCCATTGATGTATCCGTCATGTTGATCCTTACCTCTTGATAGGTTTTGCTGCTGATGAAAAACCGCGCTACCTACCAGCGCTTGCCGCCTTGCTTGTCCAACATGGGTTTGATCCTGGCGGATACCGCTTCGCGCGCTCTGAATATGCGCGAGCGCACGGTTCCTAATGGGCAATTCATCACTTCAGCAATTTCCTCGTAGCTCAATCCATCCATTTCACGCAGGGTCAGCGCCTGTTTCAAGTCATCAGGTAGCGCCTCCAGAGCGGCATTTACAGCCTGGCCAATTTCTTTGGCTGCCAGCACCGACTCGGGCGTTTCATCTGTGCTTGGTTCACTTCTGCGCTGAAAAGTTTCATCATCTTCATCACTGGCTTGCAAGCTGCTCTGAAAAACGGCCGGGTCGTTCTTGAGTTTGAGCAGAAAGCGCTTGGCGGTATTGACGGCAATACGGTAAAGCCAGGTGTAAAACTGGGCATCGCCGCGAAATTGGTGCAGCGCCCGGTAAGCGCGAATAAAAGTTTCCTGGGCAATGTCCTCGACCAGATTGGTATCACGCACCATGCGCCCTATCAGCCGCTCAATGCGGCGCTGGTACTTGATCACCAGCAACTCGAAGGCACGCTGATCGCCCGCAACGGCCCGCTCCACTAACAGGGCATCGCTGTTGCCGGATTGCGACTGCGTATCCAGCCCGGGCTTTTCTTGTTCAGACATCAGGCTTGTGGCGACGCAGCCAGGCGCGTTTGATCCCGCTCAACGAGATCAGCAGCGGGGTTAAACAGGGCGCGGCGCAGGGCCAACCAGCGTACCGGATGGCTGCGTTGTGCGGGCCAAACCCAGCTTGCGGCGCCGCTCGCCGGGCGCAAACAGAGCAAAAGACTGTGTTGCATGTCGATGATGACCGTTGGTACGACAAGCTGACTGGTCATGCCCGCGCACAACGACCAGGCTTGGCCATCCCAGACCAGTTGCGCCTGGGGCGTTCGCAGTCCGTACCAGATGACCCAGCCGCAGCTAGCCAGCCAGAGCACAGCCCCGACCACATGGCCAGCACCGTGCACCGCCGACTGCAGCCACCAAACCGCTTGCGCCACGCCGCCCGCCAGCACAACAGCCAGCGTCACGCCTGCCTGAAAACGCGAACGCCCCACCGGATAAGTCACCGCTGGGGCGTTGTACATGGTCTTGGGCGACGGGCGTTAAGCGTCAGGGCGCCCGCTTGAACACCAGCGAGCCGTTGGTACCACCAAAGCCAAAGTTGTTCTTGATGGCTACGTCGATCTTCATGTCGCGCGCGGTGTTGGCACAGTAATCCAGGTCGCAGTCGGGGTCCTGGTTGAAGATATTGATGGTGGGCGGGCTCTTTTGGTGGTGCAAAGCCAGCACCGTGACCACCGATTCGAGACCGCCGGCGCCACCCAACAGGTGGCCGGTCATGGACTTGGTCGAATTGACCACCACCTTTTTGGCATGGTCGCCCAGCGCCGCCTTGATGGCGTTGGACTCGTTGGTGTCACCCAGCGGAGTCGATGTGCCGTGGGCATTGACGTAGTTGACCTGGTCGGCGTTGACGCCGGCATTGCGCAAGGCGCTGACAATGGCACGCCGCGGGCCGTCCATGTTGGGCGCAGTCATGTGGCCAGCGTCGGCGCTCATGCCAAAACCGGACAGTTCAGCGTAAATTTTGGCGCCACGTGCCTTGGCGTGCTCGTATTCTTCGAGCACCATGACACCGGCGCCTTCACCCAGGATGAAGCCGTCGCGGTCGCGATCCCAAGGCCGTGATGCGGTAGCAGGATCATCATTGCGTGTGCTGAGGGCGCGCATGGCAGCAAAGCCGCCAACGCCCAGCGGAGACACCGCCGCCTCGGAACCACCAGCCACCACCACGTCGGCATCACCGTATTCGATCATGCGACCGGCCTGGCCAATGCAGTGCAGGCCCGTGGTGCAGGCAGTCACGATGGCCAGATTGGGGCCTTTGAAACCAAAACGGATCGACACATGGCCGGCGATCATGTTGATGATGGTGGACGGCACAAAAAATGGCGAAATCCGGCGCGCGCCGCGCTCCACAAACTCAGAGTGCATGTGCTCGATCATGGGCAGGCCGCCAATGCCCGAGCCGATCACGCAGCCAATGCGGGTGGCCAGTTCTTCGTCCAGAGCTTCGCCCGTGGGCAAACCGGCATCAGCCACAGCCTGAGCCGCTGCGGCAATGCCGTAATGAATGAAGGTGTCCATGGCGCGCGCTTCCTTGGCGCTCATGTAGGACTCCACATCGAAGCCCTTGACTTCACCGGCAATCTTGCAATTGAAGGTAGAGGCGTCGAACTTGGTGATCAAACCCACACCTGACTGTCCAGCCAACAAATTAGCCCAGGTGGTGTCAACCGTGTTGCCCACGGGACTGACACAACCCAAACCGGTAACGACAACGCGACGACGAGGCAAGTTCATAAGCAGTCAGTGGTTCGTCCGTAAAGAACCCCACCCTTCGCAGGCTGGGATCAGGATTGGGGGTGATTCAGCACATAACAGTTGATCAGGAACCAGCTTGTCGTACTGAAACTTGCGACGCCCTTTTTCAGGCGTCGCTGGGCACGCGACTACGCTTTTTTGTGGGTATTGGCGTAGTCAACAGCGTTTTGCACCGTGGTGATTTTTTCAGCGTCTTCATCGGGGATTTCGATGCCGAACTCGTCTTCAAGTGCCATCACCAGTTCGACCGTGTCGAGGGAATCGGCGCCGAGATCGGCCACGAAGGCTTTTTCGTTGGTGACTTGGGATTCTTCAACACCGAGTTGTTCGGCAATGATTTTTTTAACGCGTGCTTCAATATCGCTCATGGGTTCCCTCAGAGGGTTGTGAAAAGATCCGTGATTTTAGCCGGGCCTGAAATGTGATTCCAAACCCGACGGCCGTACGGACAACGCGGCTTTATTTTGTCATCAAATTGGCGTCAGGCTCAGGCCATGAACATACCACCATTGACGTGCAATTCTTGCCCCGTCACATAAGCTGCCTGCGGCGATGCCAGATAAGCCACCGCGTGGGCAATATCGGAGGGTTTGCCCAGATGGCCCAGCGGGATTTGCGTCAAAAGGACTTTTTGTTGCTCATCGGCCAGTTTGGCGGTCATGTCGGTCTCGATGAAACCGGGGGCCACGCAGTTGACCGTGATGTTGCGCGAGCCCAGCTCACGCGCCAGCGCGCGCGTCATGCCGGCCACGCCAGCTTTGGCGGCGGCGTAATTGGCCTGGCCCGGGTTGCCGGAGGCGCCCACCACCGACGTAATGTTGATGATGCGGCCGTAGCGCTGTTTCATCATGGGGCGCATGACGGCGCGGCTCATGCGGAACACCGCCTTGAGGTTGGTGTCGAGCACGGCATCCCATTCGTCGTCTTTCATGCGCATGGCGAGGTTGTCCTGCGTGATACCGGCGTTGTTGACCAGAATCTGCAGGCTGCCGTGCTCCTTGACGATGGAGTCGAGCACGGTCTGCACCCCTACCCCATCGTTGACATCAAGGGCTATTCCGCTACAGCCAGCAAAAGCTGCCAGCGTCTGGCCGATTTTTTCAGCGCCTTGGACCGTGGTGGCGGTGCCGATCACTTTCAGGCCGCGTTGCGCCAGTTCCAGGGCAATGGCAGCGCCAATGCCGCGCGATGCGCCTGTGACCAAAGCCACCTGGCCTTCAAATTTGATTTCGCTCATTTTGTTTGCGCGTCCTGAATAAAAGTTTTGACTTCAGCCAGGCTGGCCAGATCGAACAAGGGCAAGCCCTGCATTTCGGCATTGATGCGCTTGGTCATGCCCGCCAGCACCTTGCCGGGGCCGCACTCGACCACGTTGGGCAAGCCGCGCGCACCCAGCGCCTGCACACATTCGACCCAGCGCACTGGGCCGAAAGCCTGGCGAAACAGGGCATCGCGGATACGGTCGCCGTCGTGCTCAACTGCCACATCGATGTTGTTGATGACCGGTATCTGCGGCACGGCAAACGCCGTAGCCGCCAGTTTTTCCTTGAGCTTGAGTGCCGCCGGCTTCATCAGGCTGGAGTGAAAAGGTGCCGACACCGGTAATGGCAGCGCACGCTTGGCGCCCTGCGCCTTGAGCGCCACGCAGGCCTGCTCAACGGCCGCCTTGGAACCGGCGATCACGGTCTGGCCGGGATCATTGAAATTAACCGCTTCCACCACTTCAGCCGAGCCAGCACCGAATGCGGCCGTCACCTCGGCGCAGCCGGCCATCACTTTGGCCGCCTCCATGCCCAGAATGGCCGCCATGGCGCCAACGCCCACGGGCACTGCGTCTTGCATCGCCTGGGCCCGAAAGCGCACCAGCGGTGCAGCTTGGCTCAATGTCAAAACACCCGACGCCACCAGCGCCGAATATTCGCCAAGCGAATGCCCGGCCAAGGCTTGCGGCGCCACGCCGACCTCGGCCATCCAGACCCGGTAAGCAGCCACGCCCGCGACCAGCATCACAGGTTGCGTGTTGGAGGTCAGCGCCAGCGCCTCCTTGGGGCCGTCCTGAATCAGGCGGCCGATGTCTTCGCCCAGCGCGTCGGAGGCTTCCTGCAAAGCCGTCAGCACCTGGGGGTGATCGCCCCAGCCCGCCAGCATGGCCACCGACTGCGAGCCCTGGCCAGGAAAAACAAAAGCAAACGGTTTCATGAACGTGTCGTCAGTGGATAAAAATAAATTTTGAATGCCAAATGCCAAATGCGTGAGGGGAAGTATCTACAGTTTGAGCAGCACCGCGCCCCAGGTGAAGCCACCGCCCACAGCTTCGAGCAGCAGCGTTTGACCCGCCTGCACCTGGCCACTGCGCACGGCCGAATCAAGCGCCAACCCCACCGACGCAGCCGAGGTATTGCCATGCTGATCGACCGTGACCACCACTTTGTCCATCGACATTTTGAGCTTGCGCGCCGTGCTTTGCATGATGCGGATGTTGGCCTGATGCGGCACCAGCCAGTCGACATCAGTGGCGGCCATGCCCGCTTTGGCCAACACCGCCCGCGCGGCGTCGTCGAGCACGCCCACCGCCAACTTGAACACCGCTTGCCCGTCCATGCGCAACAGCGGGTCGCCCAAAACCTGGCCACCGCAAACGTGACCTGGCACGCACAAAATATCAGTGTGTTGTCCGTCGGCATGAATGTCAGTGGCCAAAATGCCCGGCACTTTGGAAGCCTGTAGCACCACTGCCCCAGCACCGTCGCCAAACAGCACACAGGTGGTGCGGTCCTTGAAGTCCAGAATGCGTGAAAACACTTCGGCGCCGACCACCAGAGCTTTTTTGACCGCCCCTGTGCGAATCATGGCATCGGCCAGCGTCATGGCATAAATAAAGCCACAGCACACCGCCTGCACATCGAACGCGGGCGCGCCATGGTTGCCCAGCTTGTTTTGCAGAATGCAGGCCGTCGACGGGAACACCATGTCGGGCGTGGAGGTGGCCACGATGATCAGGTCAAGGTCTTTGGCCTCAACGCCTGCCGCCTGCAAGGCATTAGTGGATGCCGCCAGCGCCAGGTCGCTGCTGAAAACACCAGCATCGGCAAAATGGCGGGCACGAATGCCGGTCCGCTCAACGATCCATTCGTCGCTGGACTCGACGCCTTGCGCGGCAAGTTCAGCAACCAGATCGGCATTGGTGAGACGTCTTGGTGGCAAATAACTGCCAGTGCCGGTAATACGGGAATAAAGTTTCATGGATCAAACCGAGGGAGTGTCTGCGATCAGACGGCCGCATCATCAGCCGCCAAAAGCGGGGCTGCATGGGCAATCCGGACCCGAACACGATCTAACAAATTATTGCGAGCTGCATCATACGCCCGCGTCAGGGCGAAGCCAAAAGCCAGTTGGTCAGCCGAGCCGTGGCTCTTGAACACCAGGCCGCGCAAGCCCAGCAGCGCACCGCCGTTGTAGCGCCGGTGGTCCATGCGCTTTTTGAGCGCGGCAATCACCGGGTAGGCGGCCATAGCGGACATTTTGGTGAAAATATTGCGCGAAAACTCTTTTTTCAGAAAATCGACAATCATCCCAGCCAGACCTTCACTGGCTTTGAGCGCCACATTGCCGACGAAGCCGTCGCACACCACAATGTCGGCCGTGCCCTTGAAAATGTCGTTGCCTTCAACGTTGCCGTAAAAATTCAGGTCGCCCGCCTTGCCGGCAGCGCGCAGCAACTCACCGGCTTTCTTGATGACTTCGTTGCCCTTGATGGCTTCTTCGCCAATGTTGAGCAAGCCCACGGTGGGATTGTCTTCACCACTGAGCACCGACACCAGCGCTGACCCCATGACCGCAAATTGCAGCAAATGTTTGGCCGTGCAATCGACATTGGCACCCATGTCGAGCACGGTGGTGGCGTGGCCCTTGGCATTGGGGATTTGCCCGGCGATGGCGGGGCGATCGATGCCTTCGAGGGTTTTCAGCAGATAGCGCGAAATGGCCATCAAGGCACCGGTGTTGCCAGCAGACACGACTGCCTGGGCAGCGCCGTCCTTGACCTGCATGATGGCCACGCGCATGGAAGAGTCTTTTTTGCGCCGCAGCGCAACTTCCAGCGGGTCGTCCATGGTGACCACCTCGCTGGCAAGCACCACGGTGGCCCGGGCATGGGCGTAACCGGCCATGCTGTGCGGCAAGCCCACAAGAATCAGTTGCACGTCAGGGTGTTGATCCAGAAACTTGGCGCACGCTGGCAGCGTCACCTCAGGGCCGTGGTCGCCCCCCATGCAGTCAACAGCAATAGTGATCATGAATTACAGGTCGCCCAACGAACGTCAATGACAAACCCAGCGCGTGTCAGAAGTGAAAAAGCAAAGGCCCGGGGCTACGCGATGGGCAGCCCCGGGCCTTGGGTGGCTAGAAGTATTACTCTACAGACTTGTTCTTGAGCACTTGGCGGCCACGGTAAAAACCATTGGGGCTGATGTGGTGACGCAGGTGGATTTCACCAGTGGTCGCCTCCACCGCGATACCGGGCACCACCAAAGCATTGTGCGAACGGTGCATACCGCGCTTGGAAGGTGACTTTTTGTTTTGTTGGACGGCCATGTTCCGCTCCTTAAAGCTATAAGCTGCCAGAGCGGCAGCGAATGGGGATGATTAAAAAGCGCACTTCGTTGTGCGCAAAAGCTAAAGAGTATAACCCATGACCGCAGGTTTTGAGCCCTCAGCGTTTACTGGGAATTTTCAGGCCGGCCAGCACCGAAAACGGGTTGGGCTTGGGTTGCACGTCTTCAAAATCAGCATCCACGGCCGCTGATTTGACGGGCAAAGGGCAGGCTTCGTGGCGTGGCACCACGGGTAAATCCATCAACACTTCATCCTCGATCAAGGTGGCCAGGTCAAAGTCATGGCTCAGCACCAGCACATCCTCAATCGACGCGTCGTCTTCGAGCTCGGCCTGTGCCTCGGTCTCGACAAATCGGAAAACGCGCTCGATCTGAAGCGGAACATCCACCGGACCCAGGCAGCGCTGGCAAGTCAAGGGCAGGCTCACACGCACGCTCAGATGGAGCCAAGCCTGTGGTTGCCCCGTCTGGCCTGGTTGCAGTTCGCCGCGCGCCGACCAGTCCAGGCTATTGTTTGCGCCAAGTCCGTTGGTTTCAGCCATTAAACGCTTGTAATTCGAGAGCAGATCATGACCAGCAAGCTGTTGCGAAGCCAGGCCAGCCTGCATGACGTCGATTTTTGGGGGGCGTTGAAATTCACTCATGTGAGCAGTGTAAGAGAATTGGGGCATGACAATGCTCCAACCCCGCCCGTTGATTCTGGCCTCCACCTCTGTTTACCGCCGCCATTTGCTGGAGCGGCTGCGGCTGCCTTTTGACGTGATCGCCCCCGATATCGATGAAGCCGCCCTGCCCCATGAATCGCCCGAGGCCCTGGCCCGCCGTCTGGCGCTGGCCAAGGCGCAGGCAGTGGCTACCCTTTACCCGGGGAGTGTGGTCATCGGCTCAGACCAGGTGGCAGACCTCAACGGTCAGGCGCTGGGCAAACCTGGCAGGCATGCGCGCGCGGTGGCGCAATTGCAGCGCATGCGCGGCCAAGCAGTTATCTTCCAAACGGCCGTCGCAGTGGTGTGCCAGGCTACCGGCTTTGCCCAAACCGAATTAGCGTCGGTCAAGGTTCAGTTCAGGGATTTGACCGACGCACAAATCGAGGCCTACCTGCTGGCTGAAAAACCTTACGACTGCGCCGGCAGCGCCAAAAGCGAGGGGCTGGGCATTGCCCTGCTGGCGCGCATCGACAACGACGACCCGACCGCGCTGGTGGGTTTGCCGCTGATTCGCACCTGTCACTTGCTCGAAGCCGCCGGGCTCAAAATATTATGAAAGGTCGCCTTTACCTGGTGCCCGCACCGCTCGACTTCGGCTGCGCCCAAAGCGCTGAGCTGCAAGCCACCATGCCCATGGGCACCATCACAGTCGCCGCCAGCCTGGCGCACTGGGTGTGCGAAAACGCCAAATCTGCGCGCGCCTACCTCAAACGCGTCAACGAGATCGCGCCACTGTGCCAGCCCATCCAGACGCAATCGCTGGTGGAACTGCCGCGCGAAGTGCACAAAAAGGGCGACCACGACGGCAACTTCGACGCCCGCGCGCTGCTGCAACCCGCCCTTGACGGGCACAACATGGGGCTGCTCAGCGAGGCCGGCATGCCTGCCGTGGCCGATCCCGGCTCGTCGGTGGTGCGCGCCGCCCATGAACTCGGCATCACCGTGGTGCCGCTGGTCGGCCCGGTGTCGCTGCTGCTGGCGTTGGCCGCCAGTGGCCTGAACGGGCAAAATTTTGCCTTTGTGGGCTACCTGCCACAAGACCCCCAGCAGCGCGTGCAGCGCATCCGCGAGTTGGAAGCGCTGGCGCTCAAGAGCGGCCAAACCCAGCTGTTCATCGAGACGCCTTACCGCAATCTGGTGATGCTGCAGTCGCTGCTGCAAAGCCTACAGCCCAACACCCGCCTGGCCATCAGCAGCGGGCTGACACTGGCTGGCGCCCGCATTGCCAGCGACAACATCAAAAACTGGAAGCACCTGCCCGCACCCCTCGACAACGCGACGCCAGCCGTATTTGCCATCGGCCGCTGACCAGGCAGCGCGTCAACGCAGGGTTGTGGCTGACCGCATTGCGTGCACGGCACCTGCGCCCACGGCCACGCCAAAACGCTTGGCCAGGCGTTCGGCCACGTTGTCACGGCGGGTGTAATCAATAATTTCTTCGGCCTTGACGACTTCGCGGGCGACATAGTCCAGGCTGCCCAACTGGTCGGCCAGACCCATGTCCACGGCCTGCTGGCCGCTCCAGAACAGGCCACTGAAGGTCTCGGGCGTTTCTTTCAGGCGCTCGCCGCGTCCTTCCTTGACAACGGCAATGAACTGCTGGTGAATCTGGTTGAGCATGGCCTGGGCGAACGCGCGCTGGGTGTCGGTCTGCGGGCTGAACGGGTCCAGAAAACCCTTGTTTTCGCCCGCCGTCATGAGTCGGCGCTTGATGCCCAGCTTGTCCATCAGGCCGGTAAAACCAAAGCCGTCCATCAACACGCCGATGCTGCCCACGATGCTGGCTTTGTCAACAAAAATCTTGTCGGCCGATACCGCAATGTAATAGGCGGCCGACGCGGCCGACTCTTCCACCACGGCGTACACCGGTTTGTTGTGCAGCAGCTTGAGTCGCTTGATCTCGTCGTAGATGATGCCCGCCTGCACCGGGCTACCGCCTGGTGAATTGATCAGCAGCACAAGCGCCTGAGCGCCGACATCTTCAAATGCCGCGCGTGCCGAGGCCAGAATCAGCTCGGCACTGGCCTCGCCGCCGGAAGCAATTTCGCCTTTGATTTCAATCACCGCGGTGTGCGGGGTGGATACTGTTTTGGTGGCAACTCCCTGCTCAAAGGCCAGCCACACCAGCGCCGCAAAAAACAGCAGCCAGGCCAGCCGCACAAAAGTACGCCAGCGGCGCGCCAGGCGCTGCTCTTGCAAGGAAGCAAAAGCAAGCTTTTCGAGCGTGGCGCGCTCCCAGCTGCGGTTGTCGTTTGGCGCTTCATTGACAGTGTCGTTCATAGATTAATTTGCGGGTTGAGTTTGACTTGAAGTATGCCAGCACACCATACCACCTGTTTCCGAGACCTCGATTTTTACCAAACCGCCCCGGCATGGGCCCATGCGGCAACGGCCAGTTTGCGGTTCATAGGTGGCGCCATGGGTGGCGCACATCAGCCAATGCCCAGTCTGGTCAAAAAACTCATTGGGTTGGTAATCCATTTCCATCGGCACATGGCTGCAACGGTTCAAGTAGGCATACACCTTGCCCCGGTAGCGCACGGCAAAGGCAGCATTGTCTTGCCCAAGGTAGCGCACCTCGAACGGCGCCGCCAGCCCGCTGTCTTGCAGAGCCTCGGAGCGACAAAGAAAAATAGCCTGCGTTGTCATGGCCCTTAGGCGTGCACGCGCAACCAGTCGCTCAGTTGCGCCACATCGTGCGCCACCACAAGCGGCTTGAGCGCTACAAAAGCCTCGGGCTCGTGAGCGCCGTAGCTCACGCCAACGCTGGCACAGCCGGCATTGATCGCCATTTGCAGGTCGTGCGTGGTGTCGCCGATCATCAGGGTGCGCTCGGGCGGCACATCGAACTCGGCCATGAGTTCGTGCAGCATCAGCGGATCGGGCTTGCCGGCGGTCTGGTCGGCGGTACGCGAGGCGTCGAAAGTGCCGACCAGCGTTGAAGTGGCCAAGGCTTCGTCGAGGCCGCGGCGGCTTTTGCCAGTGGCCACCACCAGCAGGTGGCCGCGCGTTTTCAGCTCGGCCAGCATCGGCAGCACGCCCGCAAACAAATTGATTTCGTGCTGAATCGCAAAATAGTGATGGCGGTAGCGGTCGCCCAGCAGCGGGTAGCGCTCCTTGGGCACGTCCGGGGCGGCGTGGGCCAGCGCCTGCATCAAGCCCATGCCGATGACAAAGGAGGCTGCTTCGTCGCTGGGTTTTTGGCCGCCCACGTCAAGCACGGCTGCCTGGATGCAGCGGGCAATGATAGCGGTGGAGTCAAACAGGGTGCCATCCCAGTCAAAGGCGATCAAATCAAAACGTCGTGAAGTCATAAAGGGGCGCGCTGTGGCGCTGAATGTGATGAAGAGGGTGAAGAAAATTGAGCGAGTTCGGGTGGCAAGTCTGCCAAGATTTCTACACGCTCATGCGTGGCCGGGTGATTGAACTGCAAACGCCAGGCATGCAAAAACATGCGTTTGAGGCCAGGCTTGGCGCCCACGCCAGCCAGCTGCTTATTGAGGTTGAAGTCACCGTACTTGTCATCGCCCAGAATCGGGTAGCCTTCGCTGGCCAGGTGCACCCGAATCTGGTGCGTACGGCCGGTTTTAATGGTCACCTCCAGCAAGCTGCCTTGCGGCAACTGCTCCCGCACCTTGACCAGCGTGACCGACGGCATGCCATCGGCATCGTCGCGCGCCACCACCTTGACGCGGCGTTCGCCCGCTTGGTTGTCCTTGCTGTCGAGCAAATACTTGTGCAGGGGTTTGTCAAGCACCTTGAGTTTGGCGGGCCAGACCCCGCGCACCATGGCCAGGTAGGTTTTGCCGGTCTGGCGTTCACGAAACTGGTCTTGCAAGTTTTTCAGCGCGCTGCGCTTTTTGGCGACCAGCAAAATGCCGCTGGTTTCGCGGTCGAGCCGGTGCACCAGTTCCAGAAATCTGGCTTGCGGGCGCGCCATGCGCAATTGCTCGATCACGCCAAAGCTCACGCCCGAGCCGCCATGCACCGCCACGCCGGCGGGCTTGTTGATCACCAGCAAATGGTCATCTTCGAGCAGCACGGCAAAGTCGCGCGCAGGCACGCCGCGCAGGGTGCCCTGGGCCATCGCCTGCGCCTTTTCTGCCACCCGCTCGGAAATGCGCACTGGTGGCACGCGCAGCAAATCGCCCACGTTCAATCGGGTGTCGGCCTTGACGCGCCCCTTGTTGACGCGCACTTCGCCGCTGCGGATCATGCGGTAAACATGGGTTTTAGGCACCCCTTTGAGCTGGCGGATCAAGAAGTTGTCCAGCCGCTGCCCTGCGCTGTCCTCATCGATGCAAACGGTTTTGACCTCTGGAGCCGACGCGCAATGTTTGCCCTCTATAATGACTTTCACTGGTGGTTCGCTGTAAGTGGTTGATTTAACTAAATGTTAATTCTTCAAGTCGGTGAAGTTTAGTTCACGCGCCTCCCGCGCCGCCAGTAAAGCCGATACCACCTGACACTTTGCCTGCAAATGACTGCCCACCGGGCCGCCGTGGCTGGCGCAGTGAAGGGTCAAAACGACGCATTGAAACCCTGATATGGAATACCCAAAATTCACAGCCATGTGCTGTGAATGGAATGAAGCGATATGTTTGTGTTGATGAACCTGATGTGTAACTGCCTGCAGCACGTAACCGCGCTGTGCTTTGGCACGCATTTGGCATCAGCGCCCGTTTACCGGACGCATCAAGCTATTAGATCAATGGCAAATTTAACACCCATCCCGATCGCTCCCCTCCACGCGCCCACGCGCAGACCCACAACCTGAGTCTGCGCAACTCGGCTGTTTCCTCCTCGTTTCAACGCGTCAGTTCGTGTATCCATGCTCGTCATGAGCTTGTTTGTTGATATTTGAATTGAAGGAACGCTACCCATGAAACGGATGCTGATCAACGCGACGCAGGCTGAAGAACGCCGCCTCGCCATTGTCGATGGCCAAAAACTACTCGACTACGAAATCGAAATTGAAGGCTGCGAGCAGCGCAAGGGCAATATTTACAAAGCCGTGGTGACGCGCGTCGAGCCGTCGCTGGAAGCGTGCTTTGTCGATTACGGCGAAGAACGCCATGGCTTTTTGCCGTTCAAGGAAATCTCAAAACAGTATTTCCAGCCGGGTGTCAGCGCCAGCCAGGCGCGCATCCAGGACGCCATCAAAGAAGGCCAGGAACTGCTGGTGCAGGTCGAAAAAGAAGAGCGCGGCAACAAGGGCGCTGCGCTCACCACCTTCGTCTCGCTGGCCGGTCGCTATGTGGTGCTGATGCCCAACAACCCGCGTGGCGGTGGTGTCAGCCGCCGCATCGAGGGCGAAGACCGCGCCGAGCTCAAAGAAAACATGGACCAGTTGGAATACCCCAACGGCATGAGCATCATTGCGCGCACCGCCGGCATCGGCCGCGCCGCACCCGAACTGCAATGGGACCTGAACTACCTGCTTAAATTATGGGCGGCCATTGACGGCGCTGCCAAGGGCGGCAAGGGCGCGTTCCTGATTTACCAGGAATCAAGCCTGGTGATTCGCGCTATTCGCGACTACTTTAACCACGACATCGGCGACATCCTGATCGACACCGACGACGTGTATGACCAGGCCCAGCAGTTCATGGCGCACGTCATGCCCGAGCATGCGGCCCGCGTCAAGCGCTACCGCGACGACGCGCCGCTGTTTAGCCGCTTCCAGATCGAGCACCAGATCGAGTCGGCCTACGCCCGCATGGTCACGCTGCCCAGCGGCGGCGCCATCGTGATTGACCACACCGAAGCCTTGGTGTCGGTCGATGTGAACTCGGCGCGCGCCATCAAAGGCGGCGACATCGAGGAAACCGCTACCCGCACCAACCTGGAGGCCGCTGACGAAGTGGCGCGCCAAGCGCGTTTGCGCGACCTCGGTGGCCTGATCGTGATCGACTTCATCGACATGGAAGAAAGCCGCAACCGCCGCGACGTCGAAAGCCGCCTGCGCGAAGCCCTGCGGCAAGACCGCGCTCGCGTGCAGTTTGGCACCATCAGCAAGTTTGGCCTGATGGAGATGAGCCGCCAGCGGCTGCGCCCGGCGCTGTCTGAAGGCGCCTCCATCCCCTGCCCGCGCTGCGGTGGTTCGGGCCACATCCGTGACACCGAGTCGAGCGCATTGCAAATTCTGCGCATCATCCAGGAAGAGTCGCTGAAAGACAGCACGGCGTCCGTTTTATGTCAGGTGCCGGTTGAAGTTGCCTCGTTCCTGCTTAATGAAAAGCGCACCGAAATCGCCAAGATTGAGCTCAAGCAGCGCATCAACGTGATCATGGTGCCCAACAAATCACTGGAAACACCCAACTATCGGCTGGAACGTCTCAAGCACGACGACCCGCGCCTGGACAACATTGAAGCCAGCTACAAAATGGCCGACGAGATCGAAGAAGCCACAGCCGTCACGCGCCGCTCACAAGAGCCCACTAACCGGCAAACCCCGGTAATCAAGGGCGTGCTGCCCGATGCGCCGGCACCCGTGGCACCGACCAAGCCGGAACCCATCAAACCAGCGCCAGTCGTGCACGCCGCCACGCCGGTAGTAGCGGCACCTGTCGTGGCTGAAACAGGCTTATTCGGCTGGTTCAAAAACCTGTTCGGCGCGCCTGCATCGCCAGCTTCCACAGCTACAGTTCCAACGCCTGTAGCGGCGGCAGCCAAAGACGAAACCCGAACCCCACGCGAAGCTCGTCCGGCCCGCGACGGCGCGCGCCGTCCGGAAGGTCGAAGCGATGGTCGCCCCGAAGGACGCGGCCCACGCCCTGAAAACCGGGACGGCCGCACCGGTCGCGGCGAAGGACGTGGTGGCAATCGTCGTCCGGATCGCAACGGCGCAGGCAAAGACAGGTCAGAGCAACAAAGTCCGCTTGACGCCAGCAATGCAAGCCCAGACAACCAGCCTGTAGCCAATCTGCAAGAAGCAACCGGGCGCGCAGAACAGCGCCCTGACCGCGGTGGCCGCACTGCCGAGCGCGGCGATCGTCCGCCCCGCACCGAGCGCGGCGGACGCAATGAACGGCGCCCGGAGCGCGCACCCCGACCAGCTGAAGAGCTTCGCCCCGACGAAGTCATTACCGACGTGACCAGCATCAGCACAGAAGCTTCGACCGCCATCGGCGATCAGGCTGGTGCCGAGACTACGCCCCGTGAAGAGGGCAATGGCCAGAGGGAAAAGCGCTCGCGTGACCGCTATGGCCGCGACCGCAAACCCCGCGGTGAGCGTGCTGAACGCGGTGAGCCAGCCAACGTGGCAAGCCAGGAAACCCAAACCAATGAGCCTGACGTGATTGCCGAACAGGAACCCGCGCGCAAGTCTTATTTCAGCGTGCCTGCACCCAGCAACCAGCCATTGCCAGTTACAGCCGCGCCTGTGCTGTCCACCCCTGCTGCGACGGTTGAGCTTGCCGCTGAGTCGATGCCAGAAGCGGCCCAACCGCTGACACCGGCGCCCCGGGCTGTGGCTGCTGAGATGCCAGTGCCAGCGCTGATTGCCACCGTTGTGCCAACGCCAACACCCGCCCACGCGGCCAAGGCTGAGCCAAAGCCGGCAGCGATGCCAGCGGTGCAGCCCTTTGCCCTGCCGCTGGACGAATTGGCGCAAGTCGCCGAACAGTCTGGCCTGCAATGGGTGCAATCGGATGCCAGCAAAGTGGCCTCGGTGCAAGCCACGATTGCAGCAGTTCCCAAACCAGCCCACGTGCCGCGTCCGCGCCCTGCGCTACCAGTTGTGGACGAGAAGCCGCTGGTCCTTGTGGAAACCAAACGCGACCTGCGCCAGCACAAACTTCCTTTTGAGCAAGCCGAAGAAGCTTAAAGCCTCACCAGGCTAGTCAGAGGGCACCCAAAGGGTGCCCTTTTTTTGCCCATTGTGGGCGCGTCATTGAAGGGTCAGGCAGGTGATGACTCTCTCACTCTCCGGTTGTCGGGTCGATGACGGAGCGAACTTCAGAAACGGAATTGGCGGGAAATCCTCCCATTTCGGCATGCTTACGAACAGCAGCTTCGTCGGGCGCGATATACACACAGTAGATTTTGTTGTCCGTGACATAGCTTTGGACCCATTGAACCTGTGGACCCAGCTCCCGCAAAACACCACACGATTTTTGCGAGATGCCCCGAAGCTCTTGTGGCGAGAGTTTGCCCGCGCCGGGGATTTCACGTTCGATCACGAATTTTGGCATTACATTTCTCCTTGGATTGATTTGGCGAAAAGTCAGATGGGGTCACATGCCGTAATGTACGGTACAAAATCTGCGGATTGGGCAAGATGCTGCGCCTGATTTCCGGCAAGCAGTCCGCCTGGTTCTTTGATTTGACGATTTGATTTGGCGCTTTAACCAGTTAACGCAGCGTATCCGCCAGCAATTTGCCCACCAGTCAGTAACTGTCGGAGATAACGGGATAAGTTTCAGGCAAGGCCATAACATGACAATTCGGAAATGAACAGCGCAAACATTGAGAACATTCAACACTGGGGTGAAACCCTGCGGCTTCTGGTGGAACTGGCGGGGACAGCAGCGTTTGCATTGTCGGGGGTTCTGGTGGCCGCGCAAAAGCGACTGGATGCCGTGGGCGTGTGTGTGGTGGGGTTTTTGGCTGCCTTTGGTGGTGGCACGCTGCGCGACTTGTTGCTCGATGCGCGGCCTTTTTTCTGGGTACGCCACATGGAAATGCTGTGGGGTGTGCTGGCTCTGTGCGTATTGGCCATGTTGTTCATGCGCAGCCACCATTTTGATTTGACGCGCAAAGCCATCGAGTGGCCCGACGCGCTGGGGCTTGGCCTGTTTACCGCCACCGGCGTGTCTCAGGCCCTGGTGAGCGACCTTCCAGGCCTGGTCGCCGTGCTGATGGGCCTGATCACCGGCGTCTTTGGCGGCGTGCTGCGCGACATCGTCTGCAACGAAATTCCGACCGCCTTCAGCGACCACCGCCCCTATGCCGTCTGTGCGTTTGCCGGTGGCTGGGTCTATGTGGGCTTGTGGCAACTGGGCGCGCCTGGCTGGCTTGCTCTGCTGGCCTGTGTCACGATCACCGTCGGTTTGCGCGGTTTAGCCGTGTGGCGCAACTGGCAATTGCCGGTTTGGCAGGTGGATTGAGACAGTGCAAGCGACAATCCGCGCCATCATGTTCAACCCCTCCAAAGCCGACGTCCGCCGATTTTTTTGTGCTGTCTATGCCAAGGCCCAAACGGGTCAGGCCATGGAGGCGATCGAGACCATTGCCAGCCTGTGGATCGATGAGCACCCCGAGTACCACGCCGAGCTCGCCAACCTTGAGGCGGCGCTGGCCACCATCGATCAGCCGGAAGACGGCAAAACCAGCTGTTTTTTGCACTTGTCGATGCACTTGTCGATCACCGAACAGTGCAGCATCGACCAGCCGCGCGGCATTCGACAGGCTGTGGAATTGCTCACACACCGGCTCGATTCACTGCACGACGCGCACCACGTGGCGATGGAATACCTGGGGCAGATGCTCTGGGACAGCCAGCGCAATGGCCAGCCGCCTGATGGCCAGAGCTATGTGGCCAGCGTGCAGCGCCGCGCCACGCGCGACTGACTGAAACTTGCTTATTTCACGCGGCCGCGCTGCACCGTCTGCAATTCACTGGGCAGGCTACCCACATAGTCAGCCAGCACTTTCAGGTCCGCATTGGAAAACTGCTTGGCAACGCCGCCCATGATCGGATGAGCACGGCCAATCAAGGGTTTGTCGTTGGTTTTATAGGAGCGCAGCGCCACATACAAGTAATCGGCGTGTTGGCCTGCAATTTTGGGGTACGACGGATCAATGGGTTTGCTGAAATTGGGACCATGGCATGAGGTGCAGCCGCCCTGGGTGACCAGTTCTGCTGCCTTGGCAGACCCTTCGGCCGCCGTGGCCGGCAAAGTGACGCCCCTGCCGGTTGATTCATAGTAGGCTGCCAGGTCGGCAATGTCCTGGTCGCTCAGGCTTGACGCCAGCGTGCGCATGGACGGGTGCTTGCGCTCGCCTGCCTTGTACGCATGCAGGGCGGCGCGGATATAGCCCGCCCCCTGACCTGAAATTTTGGGAACCTTGTGCACCTCTGGAAACCCGGTGTGGTAGCCTTGAATACCATGACAACCAATGCACAGCGCGTTCTTTGTGGCGCCGACCGTCTTGTCACCCTGGATGTCTTGCGCATGCGCGCTCAAGGTGCTTGCACCAGTTAAAACCAAGACCGATACAGTCAACAGGATTTTTTTCATTTTGCTAAGACAATCCGTAAAAGGCGTTTTTGAATTTGATAAATGTCAAACGAATTATAGAAAGCCACCAGGCGCTTCCGATATGGCGTAAACCCGATATTCCCCGCTAGAAATCCTAAAACTCCGCTAGCCAAACCCATCAACGCTTCACTTTTTTCAATATCCCATGAAATTCCAAGGCACTGAAAGTTACATCGCCACTGACGACCTGATGCTGTCTGTGAACGCAGCCATCACGCTGCAACGCCCACTGCTGGTCAAGGGCGAGCCCGGCACCGGCAAAACCATGCTGGCTGAAGAGGTAGCCGGCGCGCTCAATCTGCCCTTGCTGCAATGGCACATCAAGTCCACCACCAAGGCGCAGCAGGGCCTGTACGAATACGACGCCGTGAGTCGGCTGCGCGACTCGCAGTTGGCCGATGTTGATGGCGGCGAACGCGTCAAGAACATCCACAACTACATCGTCAAGGGCGTGTTGTGGCAGGCGTTTACCGCCGACCAACCGGTGGCGCTCTTGATTGACGAAATCGACAAGGCCGACATCGAGTTCCCCAACGATTTGTTGCGTGAAATCGATCGCATGGAGTTTTATTGCTACGAGACGCGCGAGCTGATCCGCGCCAAACACCGGCCGCTGGTTTTTATCACCTCCAACAACGAAAAGGAACTGCCTGACGCTTTTTTGCGGCGCTGCTTTTTTCACTACATCAAGTTCCCCGATGCCACCACCATGAAGCAGATTGTTGACGTGCACTTTCCCGGCCTCAAGGCCGAACTGCTGAGTGCCGCCATGAAGACGTTTTTTGACGTGCGCAATTTGCCAGGCCTGAAAAAGAAACCCTCCACCAGCGAGTTGCTCGACTGGCTCAAACTGCTGCTGGCACAAGACATTCCGCTCTCGGCACTGCAAACCCAGGACGACAAGGTGGCGGTGCCGCCGCTGGTCGGGGCGTTGCTGAAAAACGAACAGGACGTGAGCCTGTTTGAAAAACTGGTTTTCATGCAGAGCCGCAACCGCTGATGCTTTTCGCAGCGTTGTTGTTCGAGGCAAAGATTGGTCCAAGCAGAATGTCCAGCGGGGTGGGCCCTCTGGGTGACTGACGATTTCTGGTACTCCAGTATGAGGAAGTTGCCCAGAGGGCCCGCCCCGCGGGTTTCGTTCATCACGGTACGCCGGTTTTCGGTTTTTTAAGTTTGGAGAAGCTGATGGCGTTTATCGAACCGGTCACCCTTGCGCAAAACGGCATCACGCTGACGCCTTTGACCCTGGCGCACGAAGATGGCTTGCGCCAAGCCGCTGCCGACGGCGAACTGTGGAACATCCGCGTCACCTCGGTGCCAGAACCCGAGAACACGCGCAAGTACATCGAAGATGCGCTGGCCATGCGCGAGGCGGGCAATCGATTTGCATTTGCCGTCATAGAGACTGCCACTGGAAAAGTGCTGGGCAGCACCAGTTTTCATGACATCCTGCCGGCGGTCAAACGCGTTGAAATTGGCTACACCTGGTATGCCAAAAGCGTGCAGCGCAGCCATGTCAATAGCACCAGCAAGCTGCTCCTGATGACGCACGCGTTTGAGGTGCTGGGCTGCAAAACCGTGGGCTGGCGCACAGACAACCTCAATTTCGTGTCACAAACTGCCATTGAGCGCTTGGGGGCCCAAAAAGACGGCATTATTCGCGGCCATGCGCTGCGCCGTGACGGCACCATCCGCGACACCGTGATGTACAGCCTGCGCAGCGGTGAATGGCCACAGGCCCGTGCGCAGCTGCTGTATATATTGGACAAACCAAGCCCCTGAAGCCCATGCTGATCGACTTTTTTTACACCCTGCGCGCTGCCAAATTGCCGGTCTCGGTCAAGGAATTCCTGACCCTGCTTGAAGCTTTGAAGCTCGGCGTGGTGGGGCCGAAAACACCGCAGTCCGACCACGATTCAGCAGCACCCAGTGGCTACAAAATTGACGACTTTTATTTTTTGAGCCGTGCCACGCTGGTCAAAGACGAAAAGCATTACGACAAGTTCGACCGCGCCTTTGCTGTCTACTTCAAGGGCATAGAACTGGTGACCGATTTCACCCAGGAGGTGCCGCTGGACTGGCTGCGCCAGACGCTGGAAAAACACCTGAGCCCGGAAGAAAAGACCGCCATCGAGAAGATGGGCTGGGACGAGCTGATGGAGACGCTGAAAAAACGCCTGGAAGAACAAAAAGAGCGCCACGAAGGCGGCTCCAAGTGGATCGGCACCGGCGGCACGTCGCCCTTTGGCCACGGTGGCTACAACCCGCAGGGCATCCGCCTTGGCGGCACGGGCAAAAACAAAAGCGCCGTCAAAGTCTGGGAGCAGCGTGCCTACAAAGACTACGACGACACCCAGGAACTGGGCACGCGCAACATCAAGGTGGCGATGCGGCGGCTGCGCAAATTTGCCCGCGAAGGCTACATCGAAGAACTCGACTTGCCCGATACCATCCGCGCCACGGCAGCCAACGCGGGCTGGCTTGACATCAAAATGGTGCCAGAGCGCCGCAACAACGTCAAAGTGCTGCTGCTGATGGACGTAGGCGGAACCATGGATGAACACATTGCACAAGTCGAAGACATGTTTTCTGCCGCCAAGTCCGAATTCAAGCACCTGGAGTTTTATTACTTTCACAACTGCGTCTATGACTTCATGTGGAAAAACAACCGGCGCCGTTATACCGAAAAATTCGCCACCTGGGACATCATCCGCAAGTACAACAAGGACTACAAGCTGATCTTTATTGGAGACGCCACCATGAGCCCCTACGAGATTCTGCAACCCGGCGGCAGCGTTGAATACAACAACGAAGAAACCGGTGTGCAATGGCTGGGGCGCCTCACCAACGCCTTCCCGCGCTTCGCCTGGATTAATCCCGAACCGCAGGGCGTGTGGCAATACCGCCAGAGCATCAGCCTGGTACAGCAACTCATGAGTCAGCGCATGTTTCCGCTCACACTCAAAGGGCTGGAAGACACCATGCGGCTGCTGAGCAAATGAAGCGTTTTTATTTGGCGACCGTTCTGCTCGGCGTCTCGCCCTGGGTCATGGCCCAGCAGGCTACCGCGACAACCTCAACGCCAACGCCAAGCGCGGCGCAGCCTGGCGCCGCTTTTGTGATCGAGATTGAGGCACCCGACGACATCAAGGAACTGCTGACGCGCCACCTGGAGCTGCAGCGCTACCGCGAACTCACCGACCTCAGCGATGACGAGTTGGGGCGACTGCTGCGACTGGCCGATCAGGATGCGCGCCAACTGATCGGCACGCTGGGCTATTTTGCCCCGGAGATCACCATGGACCGCCAGGCCGCCAGCGCCGACACGCCCTGGCCGGTGGTCAAAATCGTGGTCAACCCAGGCGAAGCCACGCGCATCGAGCAAGTCAACATCGCGTTCACCGGCGACATTGCCAGCAACGAGGCCGCCGCCGCCCAGCGCGCGCAAATCCAGGCCAACTGGTCGCTGCGTGCCGGCAGCCGATTCACCCAAACCGCCTGGGACAGCGCCAAGCTGCAGGCGCTGCGCCAACTCACCACCCAGCGCTATCCAACTGGGCGCATCAGCAACTCGCTGGCCGACATCGACCCCGAAGCCAAACAGGCGCACGTGCAGGTCACACTCGATTCAGGCCGCCTGTATCGCCAGGGCGATCTGGTCATCTCGGGCTTGAAGAACTATGACACCGAACTGGTCCAGCGACTCGCTGGCCTGCAGCCCGGCGCAGAGTACAGCCAGGCCGAACTGGTGGCGGCGCAGCAGCGCCTGACCGACAGCGGCTACTTTGACTCGGCGTTCATCACGCTCGACACCGGCGCCGGCGCCGACTCAGCCCCGCTGATGGTGGCCCTGCGCGAAGCAAAGCGACAAAAGCTGGTGCTTGGCATAGGCGCCAGCACCGACAGCGGGGCGCGCCTGTCGGCAGAGCACACGCACCACAAAGTCCCCGGCATTGGCTGGCGCGCAGTGAGTAAAGTGCTGCTGCAGCGCGACGACAGCGCCATCGGCTCTGAACTGACCTCGCCGCCAGACGCTGACAACTGGCGCTGGGCAGCATCTGCCCTGCTGCAAGACCAGTTGCTGGGCACCCAGGAGGTCACCAGTCAGCAGTTGCGCGGCGGGCGTAAACAACTCAGCCAGCGCATCGACCGCAATATGTATGTGCAATACGACCGTTCCGACACCTCAGACCCCATTGCCAACCAGTCCGAGATTGCCCAATCGCTCAGCGCCAACTATGCCTTTGCCGTGCGTTATTACGACACCCTGCCGTTTCCATCAAGCGGCTGGGGCTGGGGCGCAGAAATGGGTGGCGGCACCACACTGGGCGAGCAGCGTCAGGTGTACTCGCGCCTGCTGACCCGCTGGCAGGGGTTTTTGCCCTTTAGTCAAAGACAAGCAGGCCGCCTGTCGATGCGCGCCTCTGCCGGTGCCGTCATCGCCAGGGAGGGCATCCGCCTGCCCAGCACCCAGCTCTTTTTAGCAGGCGGCGACAACAGCGTGCGCGGCTATGGTTTGAACAATATCGGGGTGACGCAGGCTGACGGCAGCGTGGCTGGCGGCCGCTATCTGGCCACCGGCAGCGTTGAGTGGCAACGCCCCATACGTGTCAAGGGCAACTTGAGCGACTGGGAAAGCACCGTGTTTGTCGATGCGGGCGCCGTCGCCAACAAGGCCGCTGATCTCACGCCCCAAGTGGGCGTGGGCGTCGGTGTGCGCTGGAAAAGCCCGGTGGGCCCGCTGCAAATTGACTTGGCCTACGGCATCGATGCAGAGCGCTTGCGCCTGCACTTGAACCTGGGTTTTACTTTCTAAAGATATGCTAAACCGATGAACGCCCTGCGCCTGAGCCTGAAACTGCTTGCCGCCGCTTTGATCGCCGTGCTGGCGCTCACGGCAGCGCTGTGGCTGTGGAGCGGCCATGACAGTTCGCTGGCCACCCTGTTGATGCGGCTGCAGCGCTTTTTGCCTGCCGGGCAAACGCTGGAGGCCAAAGGCGTACAAGGTTCGCTGCGCGGCGGTGGCCATATTGACTGGCTGCGCTGGCGCCAAGGCGAACTCAGCGTGGAAGCTAGGGACATCGGTGTGGCCTGGACCTTGGCGCCGCTGTTCAACAAGCAACTGCGCTTGAGCGAACTCAGCGTTGGGTCCTTACACATCGATGATCAGCGCAGCCCGACCACTGCGACGCCGACACCACCCACCAGCTTGTGGCTGCCAATCACGCTGGATGTGCCATTCACGGTAGCGAGCATCCACTACACCGGCGCCGCACCACTGGAAGCGTCAGAGATCAGCGGCCACTACATTTTTGAGAACGATCTGCACCGCCTGGAAAATGGCAAGCTGCAAATGGCATCGGGCAGCTACCAGATCGACACCGAGCTCCAGGCCGTGGCACCGATGGCGCTGAATTTGCAACTCCATGGTGTGGTGCAGACCACCCTGGCGTCCGGCCAGCAGCCCTTGACGGTCGTGGCCGACGCCCAACTCACGGGTGCGCTGGCCGCCCCGGATGCCACGCTGGCGCTCACTGCCAGCCTGACGCCCGAACCCGTTGCTGGACCGGCCACCCGAACCAGTCAGCCTGAAGCCATGCAAGCGGATGTGACAGCCCAAATTGCCCCCTGGCAAGTTCAGCCACTGACGCAGGGCAATGCCCGCTGGCAGAGCCTGAACCTGGCCGCCCTGTGGCCGCAGGCGCCCCAAAGCCTGCTCAGCGGTGAGGCCAACGTGACGCCAGCGGGCCAGGGTTGGCAGGGCAAGCTCAAGCTGACCAACGCCCGGCCCGGCCCGTGGAACCAGCAACGCCTGCCGCTGAACACCTTGCAGGCCGACGTCGCTTATGAGCAGGATCAGGATCAGGCCCAGTGGACGCTGCAAGCCGTGCAGGCGACTGGCGCGGGCGGCAGCGTCACCGGCGCAGGCCAATTCCAGGCCGGTCAGTGGCAGGGCCAGGCCAGCCTGCGCAACATCAACCCGGCCGCCATTGACACGCGCCTGGCCAGCGCCGCCATGGGCGGCGAGCTAAAAGCCACGCAAACGCCCCAAGGCCTGAGTTTCAATGCGCGGCTGGCTGACAACCCCAAGCAGCAAAAACCACGCACAGCACGTCCACCAAGCCCACCGCCCGACAACCTGCAAACTCTGCAACTCCAAAGCCTGCAGGCTGAAGGCGTCTGGGCGGCACCCCGCTTGACGTTCAAAACCCTGCGCATCGACGCGCTGGACGCCCATGTTGAAGGCAATCTCACCTACAACCTGGACACGCAAGCCGCCAATGGTCAGCTGACTGCGAGCTTGCCCGGCTTGCAGGGGGAAATCGACGGCCAACTGGCGCGCAACGACGGGCAAGGCACGCTGGCGCTCGACCTCAGCGATGCCGCCCTGGCCAGCCAGTGGCTCAAGCGTTGGCCTGTTGTCGATTCGGCGCTGCAAGACCTCCGCTTGCAAGGCAACGCCAAACTGAAAGCCAACTGGCAAGGCGGCTGGCAGCAGCAAGGGCAGGCGCTGCGCATCGACGCCAGCTTGCGCGCGCCACAACTTGCTTGGCGCAACAGCCAAAGCGCAGGCCAAAGCAGCCCGGCCAGCCAAACCAGCGCACCCGTTGATGGGCGGCTGCGCGACCTGCAAGTGACGCTGTCTGGCACCCTGCCCGCGCTCGAACTCAGCACCCAGGGCCGCGCCGACATTGGCACCCGACAGATCGACTGGCAAGCTCAGGCCACTGGCGGACTGCGCGAGCCCGGCCATTGGCAAGGCAGCTTGAGCCAGCTTGAACTCAGCGCCAAAGACAGCATTCGCCCCGGCCCCTGGTCGCTGCAAACTGGCACACCGACGCAGCAATCCATCGTGCTGGATTGGCGCACCAGCCAAGCGAGCAGCACGCTGACCGTTTCGGCGGGCAGCGCCCGGCTGCTGGGGCCGAAGGCTGGTGAGGCATCCCTGAGCTGGGAGCCCGCCGCGTGGACACAGCAGCTCGCCAAAACGCAAGATACAACGCCAGCCAAGGCCCAATGGCAAACCCGCGGCCAGATCATCAACCTGCCGCTGGCTTGGCTGGATGCCGTTAGCAGCAAGTCGCTGGCCGACCTGGGTCTGAGCAGCGACCTGGTCTTGAACGGAAGTTGGGACGCCAAGCAAACCGATGCCCTGCACCTGAGCGCGATGCTCGAGCGCAGTTCGGGCGACCTGCGCCTGCACTCGGCCGACAGCTTCCAGCAAGACCTGCCCGCCGACATGCGCGAGGCCCGGCTCGAAGCCAATCTGGACGACGGCTATCTGTCGAGCAGCCTGCGCTGGGACAGCGCGCGCGCGGGCAAGGCGCTGGCGGCCTTCAGCACCCAGCTTCAGCAGCAGGCGCAGGGCTGGACCCTGGCCAAAAATGTGCCGATTGGCGGTGGTCTGCAAATTCAGATGCCGCCCGTCGATGCCTGGTCGGTGCTGGCGCCGCCGGGCTGGCGTCTGCGCGGCACCATGGATGCCGACATTACCCTCAGCGGCACGCTGGACCTGCCCGAATGGTCGGGTCGGCTGCAGGCGCGCGACCTGGCAGTGCGCTCGGTGGTGGACGGCATCGACTTCAGCCAGGGCACCCTGAACGCCCGGCTGCATGGGCAGCAGATCGACATCGAGGATTTCACCCTGCAAGGCGCCTCGGGCGGCAAAGCTGGCGGCGGCGGTCAACTCGCCATGAGCGGATCAATCTTCTGGCTGCCCGGCAAGAGTGAGGCCGACTTTTTGTCGCACCTGTCGATGTCTTTTGAGGCGCAAGCCAAGGCCTTGCGACTGAGCAGCCACTCCGACCGGCGCGTGGTGGTGTCTGGCAAGGTTTCCGCGCAGCTGAGTGATGCGCGCCTGGCGCTGCGCGGCGCGCTCACCGCCGACCAGGCCCTGATCACCTTGCCCGACGACAGCGCCCCGCAACTGGGCGATGACGTGGTGGTGCGGGGACTGCCCAGCGCGGCGACCACACCACCAGAGGTGGTGCCGGCTGAAAAGCCCGGCACGGCCGGTTCGCCCCGCCTGGTGACTGACGTATTGGTCACGCTCGATCTGGGGCAAGACTTTCGATTGCGCGGCCGTGGCATCGACACGCGCCTGACGGGCGAACTTTCGCTGCACGCCATCGACAGCGAGCCGCCCAACCTGACCGGCACCGTGCGCACCGTGCGCGGCACCTTCCGCGCTTATGGCCAGCGGCTGGACATCGAACAAGGCGTGCTGCGCTTTGTCGGCCCGTTCGATAACCCGATGCTCGACATTCTGGCGATTCGTCCCAAACTCGCCCAACGCGTGGGCGTACAGGTGAGCGGCACGGCGCTGTCCCCGATCATTCGTCTCTATGCCGAACCTGAATTGCCGGAGGCCGAAAAGCTGGCCTGGCTGGTGCTGGGCCGCTCGGCCAGTGGCAGTGGTGGCGAGGCTGCGCTGCTGCAGCAAGCCGCGCTGGCGCTGTTTGGCGGCAAGGGCAAGGGACCAAGCACAAGTTTGATGGAAAGCCTGGGCCTGGACGAGTTGAGCTTGAGTGGCAGTGGCGGTGACAGCGGCGCCACAGGTGCCACGGTCACCCTGGGCAAGCGGCTCAGCAACGACTTTTACGTGGCTTATGAGAGCGGCCTGGCTGGCACCATGGGCGTCTTCACCATTTTTTACGACCTGTCCAGAAACCTCACCTTGCGCGCCCGCACCGGCGAGCAAAGCGCGATAGATTTGATCTGGACGCTGCGCTACGACTGAGCCAGTTAGGAAACGCAACGTTCAGTCCAGCCAATGCCAGCACGGCCAGCAAAGTCAGCAAATAGGGCACTTGTGACGGCTTGTCTGTCCAGCCATCGGCATCCGAGGTTTGGTGTATGCTTTTAATCCAGATAACTTATCAGAAAATCTGTTGTCCACATCACTTAGCGAGAGGTTCAAATGAGCATTACATCCGAATTCAAAGAGTTTGCATTGAAAGGCAATGTGGTCGATCTTGCGGTCGGTGTCATCATTGGTGCCGCGTTCGGCAGGATTGTCGATTCAATGGTCAGAGACATCATCATGCCGCTCGTTGGCAGGGCTGTAGGTGGACTCGATTTTTCCAACTACTTTGTGCTGCTATCCAACCCGCCTGCCACCTTTACCGGGCCGATGACTTATGAGGCTCTGAACAAAGCTGGCGTCCCGCTCTTCGCTTATGGAAACTTCATCACAGTGGCAGTGAACTTCGCCATCCTGGCCTTCATCATTTTCTTGGCGATCCGCCAGATCAACCGCATGAAAAAAGAAACGCCACCTGCACCACCGCCAGCCACGCCGGAGGACATCGTGCTTTTGCGGGAGATTCGCGATGCGCTCGCAAAGTGATGCAATCACAATTTTGGCGTCATCAGACATGCTTATGTGACATGCGGCATTGAGTGGCATGGCGGCGTGGATTCAGCCTCTAAAATCAGGCTCTCTCGCCATAGCACAACGGATAGTGCGCATGCCTCCTAAGCGTGAAATACAGGTTCGATTCCTGTTGGCGAGACCACATTTGAAGCCGGAACGGTTTAAAGCCGTCCGGCTTTTTTCATTTTCCCTAGGGAAACCGCGTTTTGTTGCTCGGTAGCGTTCGCGTAAGTATGCCACGTTCCAGCATAAAGCGGGGGCACATTTGGGGGCACCAAATTGCAAATTGGGGGCACATTCTTAAAAATGCCCCTTTCCCCAATGGGAAGGGCATCAAATCAGCAGGTCAAGTGCCCCCATTTTGGGGGCATCAATCAGGGCAAATGGGGGCATAAATCGCAAGCTCAGGGCGGCCGGGCTTCGCACCTGGTGCGCTTTCACTGGCCACCAGCTCACGCCGGGCAGGCAGCACGGGGCACCCGTTCAAAGGTGTGAACTGGTGACGATCAGCGGCCGGGGCTTCGCACCTGGTGCGCAATGTGCCCCCATTTTTGGGGGCACAAATCGGGGCAAGTGGGGGCACAAGTCGCAGGATCAGGGCGGCCGGGGCTTCGCGCCTGGTGCGCTGTCGCTGGCCACCGGATCGCGCCGGGCAGCACCCAGGCGGGCGGTTTTTGCGCGTTTTTATGCGGCTTTTCTTCCCACCCATGCTCAAAAAAGTTGGGGACACTGGGGACAAATCGCAAAAACGCTCGTAAGTCATTGTCAGCATTGAATAAAACTGTCCCCAAAACGACTGGGGACAAATCGTTTTTCACTGGGGACACTGGGGACAGTCAGTTTCAAAGGCGTTCGGTAACGTCCGGTCATTCGTGCCGCCTTGAAACTTTGCCGCTTTTTCGTCAAAAAAAGGCCCAACACGCGGCCGGGCTTTTGGGGTGTTTTGTGGCCTCGATCAGCCTTCAGCCGCCGCCGCGTCTAACTTGTCGTCATCGGGATATTGTGGCCAGCCGTTGATTGAATAGTCGTTCGGGTCGCTGGCTGCCCACAGGGTGTCTTTGTTCATCAGGGGGTGGGCTGGCCAGCCGTGCCAGCGCATACCAAATTGAACCGGGCTCAACAGCGTGGCCTTGTCGGGGGCTTGCAATATGTCGCAGTTCGGATGTATGAACCAGTCCACCAGCACCAGCCAGGCACACAAAGATAACCGGGGTTGGGCATCGTCCGGAATTTTGCGCAGCAATTCGCGGGTTTGTTGAACCATCACGGCCGCCCACTCTGAATCGTTTTCGATCAGTGCCTTGTCGAGTTCAGCACCAGCGGTTTCAACTTCAGCCAGCAAATCACCCAGGCCAGCAGCGGCCGCCGGGTCTTGGGTTGCAGTTGTGGGCGCGGTCGGTTGTGCCGTTTGCTTGGGGTCAAAGCGTGACCCTTTCACGCGACCGGGCTCAAGATGACGTTTGCGCCAGCGTTGGGCACCTTCCAAGGTGGTCGGCATACCGCGTTTAACCAAGCGGGAAACCATCGCCGGGGATATGCCCAGCAGCTTTGCAAGTTCGTTTTGTTGCATCAATTTACTCACTTTCAAAAATGAACCGTAACGGCTCGGGTTAACTGTCTGAATGAACCTAATCCCTAAAGTACTGACTACTACGCAAAAGGGGTGCGCATTACCCGCATATAGAACGGCCGGGAAGTACCTTGAAGGGGGGGGTGGGTGCCCCTTACTTGGTGCATAGCGCGAGGGTTGCTCTGCCGCCCACCGCCCACACGCGGCCGGGTGCACGCTTACGCGGGCAGGGCATGGCGTGGTGTGTGCGGTCATAGATCAAGCTCAAAGATCGCGGGCTTGATGCAATAGCACCACGTCAAGCCAACACCGGGCAGGCGCGGTTTGCAATCAAAGGTGCGGCCCTTGTCAGGTGCCAGGCAGCCATGATCCAGCAGCACGCGTGCCACCGCCTTGAAGTCGAAACCTTGACAAAGCTCGGTTCTGAAGGTTTCAGCCAATATGAAAAATTCAAAGCTCACGCCTTCACCCAGGGCAGCGGGCATCCTGTCGCCATACTCTGCACCGAATTGGCTATTCGTTTTGACGGGTTCGCCTTCAGCGTTCAGCATGCGCCGCACGCCTGCCCGTTGCAAGGTCTTGGGGGCGTGGTCATCACTGCCACGGTGCCACATGGCAAAGCGGCCTTCAGCGTGCAATTCAAGAAACCGCCGCACCTGTCGCAGCATGGCCAAAATTTCACCGTTGCCGTCGCCACCACGGGCAGCACGCCAGGCATTGAAGCAGGCAGCGGCCGCCCGTTCGCTTTCACCCACTGGCCAGCCTGTCAGGCCCGCCGCCGTGGCCAACTCGCCCGCTGCACCCACCAGCGCAAAGCGGGCGCCTACGCGTTCAACCTGCCCGCTTGCGTTGGGCGGGATCAGCCGGGCGGCTATCTTGGCCGCACTGGTGCGAATGCTGGCCTTCAGGGTGTCCGCGTTGTCACAGCACCATTGCAGCCAGGCGCGGCCCGTGGCACCGTAAACCGCTTGGGCTTGCTGGGTAACGTGCTTGGCAAAGGCAGCGCCATTGGGTGCCGTGTGTAGGTTTTCGAACGCACCCAGGCCAGCGCCAGCATCGGCCGCTATGTCAACCATGCGCACTTCCTGCCCTACGCGGGCGCGTTTTTGACCCTCTGCCATGTGGTCGGCTAACCCCAGTTCACCAGCACTCAGAAACAGCAGCAGCCATACCTGCCGGGCGCGGGGCGTGCCCGTGCGGTTTGCGCGTGCCTTGCCTTGTCCGTTTGCCAACATATAGGCGCATTCGCCCGCCACCTTGGGGTCAATCTGTGCCAGTTCATCAACGATCAGCAGCCCGTCGCAGTGTTGGGCGGCTATGGCTTCAAGGGCGTTATCGGTTGCCCGCCATCGCTGCAAATAGTTTGCGCCACCATACACACTCGCAGCCAGTTTCAATGCCGTGGTTTTGCCGCTGGATGAATCGCCACGGTAATGAAACCCGCCGCTTTCCATGCCCGCCGGGCGTAGCAGCGGCCCGGCAAAAGCGCAGGCCACCGCAAAGGCCAGGCGGCTATTGCCAACACACATAGCCCCCACATAACCCCGCCATTGTTCAGGCGTGCCCTTTGTTCTAAAAGTGTTTTCAATTGGCGCGTCTGACTGAAAAACAATGCGCTCTGTATCGGTGCCACTGGTGACAGTTTCACGGGGCAGCACAAAGGCGCGGCCGTGCCAGCCTATGCGGTCGGTACAGCTTGCAAATTCTTCAGGGGCGCGGCTCTGCAAATACTGGGTCAGCAGGTTACGGGCGCGGGGCGTGGTCGCAATGCGAAGGCCCATGTTTAACAGCGTGGCGCGGTATTCGCCGCCATCAGCGGACAACATGCGGGCGGGCATGGCCCAATTCTTTCTATGCCCCAGCGGATCGGCAAAGGCCAGGTAATAACCCCAGCCGCCGCCGTCTTGGTCGCGGGTGAAGGCTTCCACGGTCAAGGGGCTGCAAATCCATTCGGGCGGCTTGCGTTTGCCGTCCTGGTCAGCACCCGTAAACCACACGCCTGAATCGTCAACCATGAAGGGTTCAAAGGCGCGGCCGCCGTCGCTGGGGGCGTGGTCAGGCTGGCCAGCATTCGGCCCGCTGGCCTTGCTTTGCTTCGCGTTGGTGTGCTTGCCTTGCTTAGTCGCTTGCGTTGACTGTGCAGCCGTTTTTGCCGCCTGGTGCGCATCAATGGCGGCCGCAATACATGCCCGCACCGCGTCAAGCCCGGCGGCCTGGTGCAGGTCGTTGAAGTCCGAAGCGCCAGCGGGCAGCGGCTCGGGGAATACAGCCAGGCCAGCCACCGCACGGGCGGCCGCCGTGGCTTTGTAGCGGCCGGGGTTGTTGCCCGTTTTGGCGTGGGTGTCGGTGTCATCATCGCCACAGATCACGATCAGCGCGGCCGGGTGCGCCTGGTGCAATGCCTTTGCAACGTGGGGCAGGTTGCCAGCGTCAAAGGCCACTGCCACCGGGCGGCCCGTGGCCTGGTGCACGCTGGCAGCCGTGGCGTAACCTTCAGCCACCAGCAGCACGGATGCCGCCGCCGGATCACCGCACCAGTGAAACAGCCCGGACTTGCGGCCGCCTTTTTGAAATAGCTTGTCGGTGCCGTTGAACGGCTTTTCGGGGGCAATGGTTTGCACGTTCCACAATTGGCCGTCCGTGTCACGTAGGGGCACGATCAGCACGCCATCGGGCGTAACGCGCACGCCGTGGCCTTGAACGCCTTTGCGGATCAGGTAGGGGCTTGTGCCCGTGTCGCTGGCAGCGTCCCACATTGCCAGGGCTTCATCACTCGCGGCTGCATGGCGGGATGCGGTCAATTCGTTTTGCAGGCGGTCACGCTCTGCCCGTTCGCTGGCCAGGCGGGCGGCCGCCACCGGGTCGGGCTTGGTGGGTGCCTGGTCGGGCTTGGGCAAGGTGAACCCGTTTGATTTGGCCAGGTGCAACAGCGTTCCAATGCCAACGCCGCCGCCCGCCTTGATGCTCTGCCAGGTTGAACGCGTGGCCTTCAGGTCGAAACCGTCCGCCGTGGCACTCCATTCGGTAAACAGTTCGCGGCCCGTGTCATCGGGGAATTCGCTCTTAATCGCCATGCCCACCCGTGCCCATTCATCGCGGGCAAGGTTTGCCGGGATATGCGCCAGGGCGGCCCGGATCAGGTCGGGGGTAATGTTGGTTTTCATAGGGGGCGCGGCCATGCTTTTGACCATGGCCATTAGTGCCCGCCTTGCTTGTTTTCCGGCTCGGGTTGGGTGTCGGGTGCCTTGAAACACGGGTCTAGCGACACGGGATTGACAAGGCGCGAGCGTGCCAGCAGTTCGCCCGTTTTCACGTCCAAAACAGTCAACAGGCAAGGCCACTCAAGGCGGACAATGACCCAGCGGCCGTTCATATTGACGCGCCGTTGAAATAGTTGTCCGTTGTTTTGCCCCAGCACAAATTGACGCGCCATGCGCAGGCGTTCTTCAGCGGCCCGGTCGTTGATCGCTTTGCGCAGTTTGGGATTCGTGAAACTCGGTTCGATAGGTGGTCGCATGGTTAGGCCCCTTTCGCTTGTTTGCCGGAACCCAGCAGCGCCAGGCATACGCAAGTGAATAGTTGGATGCGTTCGCGTTGTAGTTGGGATGCCCGCTTGCGGTCCTCGCGGTTGCGGCCGCTTGCTGGCAGCGCCACGGGTTCACTGGCCATGCGCAAAACGGTTTGCAGGTTGTCGCAAATTTCGGTAAGGTTGGTACCGGGCAGGGGCTTAAAAACGTCATCGCCGCCCGCGTCAAGGCGAGTCATCAGTGGTGCGTTTTCGGTTGCGTTTTCGTAGTTTTCGAATTCAACAAAACTGCAAATCAGATCACGCGCCAGGCTCAGGTTTGGGTGTTCGCCGCTCATGACTGGCCACCCGCTTGAACACGGCTTTCAATCCATGCCTGCACTTCAGACAAGCGCCAGCCAACAGCCCGGCGGGACAGTTGCACGCGTTTGGGAAAATCGGGGATCGCGTAGATTGACGTTTTGCCAACGCCAGTTAGGGCGCATACCTCATGCAAGCGGATCAGTCGATCAGGCGCGGGGGGTGTTGCTGGCACGCGGCCGCGTTGGTTCGTGGTGGTGGTGGGGGGGTGGTTTGGATGCATAGACACTTTCAAAGTTGATTTTTGACGTGCCCATGTTCCTTCAGGTAAAGCTCAAAAAAAAGGGACACTGTTTTTCAGTGTCCCGTTGACCCGGCACAGAATTACTTTTTGCGTGCCTTTGATTTGGTCACAGATCGCCGCAAAGATTCTTCATCGCGTCCGGATTGTTCTGCAATGCCTTTGATTGCTTGGGCTTGATTACAGCCCGTCAGCTTCATTTGTAGCGCCACCATTTGCGCCATGTAGTCCTTTTGGCGGGGACTATTTCCGGCTTCAATAACTGCCCGCCAATCGGCCCCAAAACCAGCGGCATCGGCTTTGCTTTGTGCCATAGCGCCGATTTGCGCTTTGTTGTGCATTTTTATAAAGTGGGGTATCCAGATATGAAAGGTTTCATCCAAAAACCCAGGGGCTAAGTCCTGCAACACTGCCACCCGGCCCAGTATTTCGCAAACGTGCTTCAAATCAGGCATCAAGCAGCCGGACAGATCACCATCGCCACGGCCTAAGGCTTCACCGATACGCAGAACGCGTTCAGTTTCAATTTTGAATTGTTCCATCGCAGCCCTTCAGGTGCGGCCTTCATTAGGGATGCCAGCCAGGTCGGTGAAGGTGTCCAACTTTTCCCCCTTGCGGATCAGGCGCGGGGTAGGCGTGGCAAAACTTTTGCGGGTGTCAGTCCCCCGCCGGGTGCCCGGCCGCCTTCAGGGCTTCGCGCAATTCACGCTGCACCGCGTTCCAGTCGGGTACCGTGCCAAATTCGTCGGGGTTGACTTGCGTTTTTGCAAATTGAATGGTCGCGTGGGCGGTCATCACGGCTTGAAGTAGCTTTTTTGCCGCTTCGGGGTTGTTGTAGTTGGGGGCGTAGCGCCATGCGTCAGACATTGGGTTTCCTTGGGTGTGAGTGTTGGGTTTGGCTTGATTGTTACAGCAGGCCACGTTCTGCCATGCTCAGGGCTTCACCGGGGGAAACGATCACATGATCCAACACCCGTACATCGATCAGCGCCAGCGTGGTTTTAAGTGTTTGGGTCAGCAACGCATCGGCCCGGCTGGGTTGAACCGAACCGCTTGGGTGATTGTGCGCCAGCACCACGGCCGCCGCACCGTGCGCCAGGGCGGTCCGGACAATCTCACGGGGGTAAACGCTTGTTTGTGACAGCGTGCCAACAGCCATCGTTTCAAACGCAATCAGGCGGTTTTGCACGTCAAGAAACATCACTGAAAAATGCTCGATTGATTCACCAGCCAACCGCAATTGAAGGTAGGTTTTCACCGCGTCGGGCGTGGCGAACGTTGTCCGGTTCAAGGCCAGGCAGCGCCCAATAATGGCCAGCGCCCTATCAATGGTGTTGCGCTCACGCACTCGCAGCCCGTGCCGGAATGACAGCACGCCAGCGCCCGCACCATAGGCGGGAATGCATTCGCTGGCCTTGGGGCTTGCACGCCGTGCCCGGCGGGGTGTTTTTGGTGTAGATTCCACAGCAGCCATTTTCAATCCTTTGTCGATTGTTGGTGGTCAGGGGCTGGGTAGTGTGTCACCACTGCCCGGCCCCGCCTTTTTGCCCTGGTCAGATCGCGCCAGGGCTTCGCGGTAACGGTATTTCGTAACGGTCACACAATTCAGCAATGATCGCGCCTGCCAGCTCGCGGACAACGGGCGCGAGTTCGGGATCAGGATTTGCCAGTGTCTTGAATTTCCGCACCAGCGCAGCCAACAGCACGGCCGGGGCTGCATCCTTCAAATTTTCATGCGCCATGCTGGCAGCCTCGCGCCGCCGCATACGGTACGCGGCCGCCCGGTATTTGGCGGGCATGGGTGCGCCATGCTTGGGCGGGCGGCCCGGCTTTTTAGGGGGCGCGGCTTCGGTCGCTTGGGCGGTCGTTTCGTTGGGTGTTTTCATGGCGTGGTTTGATTTTGTGATTGTCACATTATAGGCATTGTGTGACAGTCACGAAACAATGATTTTTGATAAAAACCGCCGCCGGGGAATGGTTCCAAGGGGAAAACCCTTTCGCGCTCATTTTTGCAACAGGTCGAAGCGGCCCGGCAAAGCGCAGGGCGACCCGGAATGGGGGCATGGCAAGGGGGCAAATAGTATGAATGATTGATTGAATTCTTTCATTCATATAAAACTCTGTCCCCACTTTGTCCCCACTCTGTCCCCGTTTTGTCCCCGCTGCCTTTTTGCCGCTAACCCGCCTGGTTGCTGGGTTTCGGCCGTTTGTCCCCGTGTCCCCAGTGTTTTTGCCAGGTAGCAGCCTGGAAACGTGGCGAAACCTGCCGGGCGTGGCCATCAGGCGGCCCGCTTTTTCATTTTCAGGACCTTGCCAGTCTTGCGGCCGTCGAGATAGTCCCCCCACCACTGCATCAGTTTGGCGCGGTCTTCAAGGTAGGTCGAACGATGGTAGGCAGCCCGAACGCCGTTTTTTTCCAAGTGGGCAAGCTGGCGTTCGATCGCGTCGGGGTTCCAGTTGCATTCATTCGCCACCGTGGAAAACAGCGCCCGAAAACCGTGGGCAGTTGCCGTGCCTTTGAAACCCATGTTTGCAAGGGCTGAATTGAAGGTGTTTTCGCTTAGGGGCTTGCTGGGGTAGGTCGGACTGGGGAACACCAGCTCACGGCCGCCGCTCAGGGTTTGCATGGTGCGCAGCACGTCAAGGGCTTGGGTTGACAGTGGGACCCGGTGCTCGATCTTCATTTTCATACGCTCTGCCGGGATGATCCACAGCGCCGCGTCAAGGTCGAATTCTGCCCAGCGTGCGCCGCGTGTTTCGCCCGGCCGGGTCGCTGTCAGCATCAGCAGCCGCAAAGCGTGCACCGTGTTGGGGTCGCCTTGGTAGGCAGCCAGTTTGGCCAGGAACGCGGGCAGGTCGCTATCTGCCAGGGCGGCCCGGTGTGTAACGTGCCGGGGCTTCAGGATTTCAGACGGCATCAGGTCAACCATCGGATTTGATTCGATGCGCTCATGAGTCACTGCCCAGCGGTAAACGGCTTTGACCCGCTTCAAAACCCGGTCCGCCTGTTCAGCAGCGCCACGGGCTTCAACCTTTTTGACGGCCGCCATGATTTCGCCGGGCTTGATGCTGGCAACAGGCCGTGCACCCAGCGCCGGGAAAATGTCCGCTTTAAGGGATGCCTCGATTCGGTCGTGTGTAACTGTTGCCCAGCGGGCGGCCTGGTGCGCCAGCCAGTCACGTGAAACCGCCTCAAGGGTGTTTGCGGTTTCGTGAACGATCTTGGCTTTTGCGGCCTTGCGTTGTTCGCCGGGATCGCGGCCGTCTTGCAAAGTCTTTCGGGCTTGGTTGGCTTTGACGCGGGCGGCCTTCAAACCAATTTCAGGATAGACACCAAAGGCCAGGCGCTTTTCTTTGCCGCCGTGGCGGTATTTCATGCGCCAGTAGCGGCCGCCCGCCTTGGTCAGTTCCAGATAAAGGCCAGCGCCGTCGAAGTGTTTACCGGGTTCGGTCAGGTTGCGAAGTTGGGCATCGGTCAGGGGCATGATGGGTATCCTTTGCTGTTTGGGGGCACATTTGGGGGCATTTTCTGCCACCTTGCAACAAAAAGCTAGGATTCATGCGGGTTACAGCCTGGTTTGTGATTCCTGTTGGCGAGACCACATTTGAAGCCGGAACGGTTTAAAGCCGTCCGGCTTTTTTCATTTTCCCTAGGGAAACCGCGTTTTGTTGCTCGGTAGCGTTCGCGTAAGTATGCCACGTTCCAGCATAAAGCGGGGGCACATTTGGGGGCACCAAATTGCAAATTGGGGGCACATTCTTAAAAATGCCCCTTTCCCCAATGGGAAGGGCATCAAATCAGCAGGTCAAGTGCCCCCATTTTGGGGGCATCAATCAGGGCAAATGGGGGCATAAATCGCAAGCTCAGGGCGGCCGGGCTTCGCACCTGGTGCGCTTTCACTGGCCACCAGCTCACGCCGGGCAGGCAGCACGGGGCACCCGTTCAAAGGTGTGAACTGGTGACGATCAGCGGCCGGGGCTTCGCACCTGGTGCGCAATGTGCCCCCATTTTTGGGGGCACAAATCGGGGCAAGTGGGGGCACAAGTCGCAGGATCAGGGCGGCCGGGGCTTCGCGCCTGGTGCGCTGTCGCTGGCCACCGGATCGCGCCGGGCAGCACCCAGGCGGGCGGTTTTTGCGCGTTTTTATGCGGCTTTTCTTCCCACCCATGCTCAAAAAAGTTGGGGACACTGGGGACAAATCGCAAAAACGCTCGTAAGTCATTGTCAGCATTGAATAAAACTGTCCCCAAAACGACTGGGGACAAATCGTTTTTCACTGGGGACACTGGGGACAGTCAGTTTCAAAGGCGTTCGGTAACGTCCGGTCATTCGTGCCGCCTTGAAACTTTGCCGCTTTTTCGTCAAAAAAAGGCCCAACACGCGGCCGGGCTTTTGGGGTGTTTTGTGGCCTCGATCAGCCTTCAGCCGCCGCCGCGTCTAACTTGTCGTCATCGGGATATTGTGGCCAGCCGTTGATTGAATAGTCGTTCGGGTCGCTGGCTGCCCACAGGGTGTCTTTGTTCATCAGGGGGTGGGCTGGCCAGCCGTGCCAGCGCATACCAAATTGAACCGGGCTCAACAGCGTGGCCTTGTCGGGGGCTTGCAATATGTCGCAGTTCGGATGTATGAACCAGTCCACCAGCACCAGCCAGGCACACAAAGATAACCGGGGTTGGGCATCGTCCGGAATTTTGCGCAGCAATTCGCGGGTTTGTTGAACCATCACGGCCGCCCACTCTGAATCGTTTTCGATCAGTGCCTTGTCGAGTTCAGCACCAGCGGTTTCAACTTCAGCCAGCAAATCACCCAGGCCAGCAGCGGCCGCCGGGTCTTGGGTTGCAGTTGTGGGCGCGGTCGGTTGTGCCGTTTGCTTGGGGTCAAAGCGTGACCCTTTCACGCGACCGGGCTCAAGATGACGTTTGCGCCAGCGTTGGGCACCTTCCAAGGTGGTCGGCATACCGCGTTTAACCAAGCGGGAAACCATCGCCGGGGATATGCCCAGCAGCTTTGCAAGTTCGTTTTGTTGCATCAATTTACTCACTTTCAAAAATGAACCGTAACGGCTCGGGTTAACTGTCTGAATGAACCTAATCCCTAAAGTACTGACTACTACGCAAAAGGGGTGCGCATTACCCGCATATAGAACGGCCGGGAAGTACCTTGAAGGGGGGGGTGGGTGCCCCTTACTTGGTGCATAGCGCGAGGGTTGCTCTGCCGCCCACCGCCCACACGCGGCCGGGTGCACGCTTACGCGGGCAGGGCATGGCGTGGTGTGTGCGGTCATAGATCAAGCTCAAAGATCGCGGGCTTGATGCAATAGCACCACGTCAAGCCAACACCGGGCAGGCGCGGTTTGCAATCAAAGGTGCGGCCCTTGTCAGGTGCCAGGCAGCCATGATCCAGCAGCACGCGTGCCACCGCCTTGAAGTCGAAACCTTGACAAAGCTCGGTTCTGAAGGTTTCAGCCAATATGAAAAATTCAAAGCTCACGCCTTCACCCAGGGCAGCGGGCATCCTGTCGCCATACTCTGCACCGAATTGGCTATTCGTTTTGACGGGTTCGCCTTCAGCGTTCAGCATGCGCCGCACGCCTGCCCGTTGCAAGGTCTTGGGGGCGTGGTCATCACTGCCACGGTGCCACATGGCAAAGCGGCCTTCAGCGTGCAATTCAAGAAACCGCCGCACCTGTCGCAGCATGGCCAAAATTTCACCGTTGCCGTCGCCACCACGGGCAGCACGCCAGGCATTGAAGCAGGCAGCGGCCGCCCGTTCGCTTTCACCCACTGGCCAGCCTGTCAGGCCCGCCGCCGTGGCCAACTCGCCCGCTGCACCCACCAGCGCAAAGCGGGCGCCTACGCGTTCAACCTGCCCGCTTGCGTTGGGCGGGATCAGCCGGGCGGCTATCTTGGCCGCACTGGTGCGAATGCTGGCCTTCAGGGTGTCCGCGTTGTCACAGCACCATTGCAGCCAGGCGCGGCCCGTGGCACCGTAAACCGCTTGGGCTTGCTGGGTAACGTGCTTGGCAAAGGCAGCGCCATTGGGTGCCGTGTGTAGGTTTTCGAACGCACCCAGGCCAGCGCCAGCATCGGCCGCTATGTCAACCATGCGCACTTCCTGCCCTACGCGGGCGCGTTTTTGACCCTCTGCCATGTGGTCGGCTAACCCCAGTTCACCAGCACTCAGAAACAGCAGCAGCCATACCTGCCGGGCGCGGGGCGTGCCCGTGCGGTTTGCGCGTGCCTTGCCTTGTCCGTTTGCCAACATATAGGCGCATTCGCCCGCCACCTTGGGGTCAATCTGTGCCAGTTCATCAACGATCAGCAGCCCGTCGCAGTGTTGGGCGGCTATGGCTTCAAGGGCGTTATCGGTTGCCCGCCATCGCTGCAAATAGTTTGCGCCACCATACACACTCGCAGCCAGTTTCAATGCCGTGGTTTTGCCGCTGGATGAATCGCCACGGTAATGAAACCCGCCGCTTTCCATGCCCGCCGGGCGTAGCAGCGGCCCGGCAAAAGCGCAGGCCACCGCAAAGGCCAGGCGGCTATTGCCAACACACATAGCCCCCACATAACCCCGCCATTGTTCAGGCGTGCCCTTTGTTCTAAAAGTGTTTTCAATTGGCGCGTCTGACTGAAAAACAATGCGCTCTGTATCGGTGCCACTGGTGACAGTTTCACGGGGCAGCACAAAGGCGCGGCCGTGCCAGCCTATGCGGTCGGTACAGCTTGCAAATTCTTCAGGGGCGCGGCTCTGCAAATACTGGGTCAGCAGGTTACGGGCGCGGGGCGTGGTCGCAATGCGAAGGCCCATGTTTAACAGCGTGGCGCGGTATTCGCCGCCATCAGCGGACAACATGCGGGCGGGCATGGCCCAATTCTTTCTATGCCCCAGCGGATCGGCAAAGGCCAGGTAATAACCCCAGCCGCCGCCGTCTTGGTCGCGGGTGAAGGCTTCCACGGTCAAGGGGCTGCAAATCCATTCGGGCGGCTTGCGTTTGCCGTCCTGGTCAGCACCCGTAAACCACACGCCTGAATCGTCAACCATGAAGGGTTCAAAGGCGCGGCCGCCGTCGCTGGGGGCGTGGTCAGGCTGGCCAGCATTCGGCCCGCTGGCCTTGCTTTGCTTCGCGTTGGTGTGCTTGCCTTGCTTAGTCGCTTGCGTTGACTGTGCAGCCGTTTTTGCCGCCTGGTGCGCATCAATGGCGGCCGCAATACATGCCCGCACCGCGTCAAGCCCGGCGGCCTGGTGCAGGTCGTTGAAGTCCGAAGCGCCAGCGGGCAGCGGCTCGGGGAATACAGCCAGGCCAGCCACCGCACGGGCGGCCGCCGTGGCTTTGTAGCGGCCGGGGTTGTTGCCCGTTTTGGCGTGGGTGTCGGTGTCATCATCGCCACAGATCACGATCAGCGCGGCCGGGTGCGCCTGGTGCAATGCCTTTGCAACGTGGGGCAGGTTGCCAGCGTCAAAGGCCACTGCCACCGGGCGGCCCGTGGCCTGGTGCACGCTGGCAGCCGTGGCGTAACCTTCAGCCACCAGCAGCACGGATGCCGCCGCCGGATCACCGCACCAGTGAAACAGCCCGGACTTGCGGCCGCCTTTTTGAAATAGCTTGTCGGTGCCGTTGAACGGCTTTTCGGGGGCAATGGTTTGCACGTTCCACAATTGGCCGTCCGTGTCACGTAGGGGCACGATCAGCACGCCATCGGGCGTAACGCGCACGCCGTGGCCTTGAACGCCTTTGCGGATCAGGTAGGGGCTTGTGCCCGTGTCGCTGGCAGCGTCCCACATTGCCAGGGCTTCATCACTCGCGGCTGCATGGCGGGATGCGGTCAATTCGTTTTGCAGGCGGTCACGCTCTGCCCGTTCGCTGGCCAGGCGGGCGGCCGCCACCGGGTCGGGCTTGGTGGGTGCCTGGTCGGGCTTGGGCAAGGTGAACCCGTTTGATTTGGCCAGGTGCAACAGCGTTCCAATGCCAACGCCGCCGCCCGCCTTGATGCTCTGCCAGGTTGAACGCGTGGCCTTCAGGTCGAAACCGTCCGCCGTGGCACTCCATTCGGTAAACAGTTCGCGGCCCGTGTCATCGGGGAATTCGCTCTTAATCGCCATGCCCACCCGTGCCCATTCATCGCGGGCAAGGTTTGCCGGGATATGCGCCAGGGCGGCCCGGATCAGGTCGGGGGTAATGTTGGTTTTCATAGGGGGCGCGGCCATGCTTTTGACCATGGCCATTAGTGCCCGCCTTGCTTGTTTTCCGGCTCGGGTTGGGTGTCGGGTGCCTTGAAACACGGGTCTAGCGACACGGGATTGACAAGGCGCGAGCGTGCCAGCAGTTCGCCCGTTTTCACGTCCAAAACAGTCAACAGGCAAGGCCACTCAAGGCGGACAATGACCCAGCGGCCGTTCATATTGACGCGCCGTTGAAATAGTTGTCCGTTGTTTTGCCCCAGCACAAATTGACGCGCCATGCGCAGGCGTTCTTCAGCGGCCCGGTCGTTGATCGCTTTGCGCAGTTTGGGATTCGTGAAACTCGGTTCGATAGGTGGTCGCATGGTTAGGCCCCTTTCGCTTGTTTGCCGGAACCCAGCAGCGCCAGGCATACGCAAGTGAATAGTTGGATGCGTTCGCGTTGTAGTTGGGATGCCCGCTTGCGGTCCTCGCGGTTGCGGCCGCTTGCTGGCAGCGCCACGGGTTCACTGGCCATGCGCAAAACGGTTTGCAGGTTGTCGCAAATTTCGGTAAGGTTGGTACCGGGCAGGGGCTTAAAAACGTCATCGCCGCCCGCGTCAAGGCGAGTCATCAGTGGTGCGTTTTCGGTTGCGTTTTCGTAGTTTTCGAATTCAACAAAACTGCAAATCAGATCACGCGCCAGGCTCAGGTTTGGGTGTTCGCCGCTCATGACTGGCCACCCGCTTGAACACGGCTTTCAATCCATGCCTGCACTTCAGACAAGCGCCAGCCAACAGCCCGGCGGGACAGTTGCACGCGTTTGGGAAAATCGGGGATCGCGTAGATTGACGTTTTGCCAACGCCAGTTAGGGCGCATACCTCATGCAAGCGGATCAGTCGATCAGGCGCGGGGGGTGTTGCTGGCACGCGGCCGCGTTGGTTCGTGGTGGTGGTGGGGGGGTGGTTTGGATGCATAGACACTTTCAAAGTTGATTTTTGACGTGCCCATGTTCCTTCAGGTAAAGCTCAAAAAAAAGGGACACTGTTTTTCAGTGTCCCGTTGACCCGGCACAGAATTACTTTTTGCGTGCCTTTGATTTGGTCACAGATCGCCGCAAAGATTCTTCATCGCGTCCGGATTGTTCTGCAATGCCTTTGATTGCTTGGGCTTGATTACAGCCCGTCAGCTTCATTTGTAGCGCCACCATTTGCGCCATGTAGTCCTTTTGGCGGGGACTATTTCCGGCTTCAATAACTGCCCGCCAATCGGCCCCAAAACCAGCGGCATCGGCTTTGCTTTGTGCCATAGCGCCGATTTGCGCTTTGTTGTGCATTTTTATAAAGTGGGGTATCCAGATATGAAAGGTTTCATCCAAAAACCCAGGGGCTAAGTCCTGCAACACTGCCACCCGGCCCAGTATTTCGCAAACGTGCTTCAAATCAGGCATCAAGCAGCCGGACAGATCACCATCGCCACGGCCTAAGGCTTCACCGATACGCAGAACGCGTTCAGTTTCAATTTTGAATTGTTCCATCGCAGCCCTTCAGGTGCGGCCTTCATTAGGGATGCCAGCCAGGTCGGTGAAGGTGTCCAACTTTTCCCCCTTGCGGATCAGGCGCGGGGTAGGCGTGGCAAAACTTTTGCGGGTGTCAGTCCCCCGCCGGGTGCCCGGCCGCCTTCAGGGCTTCGCGCAATTCACGCTGCACCGCGTTCCAGTCGGGTACCGTGCCAAATTCGTCGGGGTTGACTTGCGTTTTTGCAAATTGAATGGTCGCGTGGGCGGTCATCACGGCTTGAAGTAGCTTTTTTGCCGCTTCGGGGTTGTTGTAGTTGGGGGCGTAGCGCCATGCGTCAGACATTGGGTTTCCTTGGGTGTGAGTGTTGGGTTTGGCTTGATTGTTACAGCAGGCCACGTTCTGCCATGCTCAGGGCTTCACCGGGGGAAACGATCACATGATCCAACACCCGTACATCGATCAGCGCCAGCGTGGTTTTAAGTGTTTGGGTCAGCAACGCATCGGCCCGGCTGGGTTGAACCGAACCGCTTGGGTGATTGTGCGCCAGCACCACGGCCGCCGCACCGTGCGCCAGGGCGGTCCGGACAATCTCACGGGGGTAAACGCTTGTTTGTGACAGCGTGCCAACAGCCATCGTTTCAAACGCAATCAGGCGGTTTTGCACGTCAAGAAACATCACTGAAAAATGCTCGATTGATTCACCAGCCAACCGCAATTGAAGGTAGGTTTTCACCGCGTCGGGCGTGGCGAACGTTGTCCGGTTCAAGGCCAGGCAGCGCCCAATAATGGCCAGCGCCCTATCAATGGTGTTGCGCTCACGCACTCGCAGCCCGTGCCGGAATGACAGCACGCCAGCGCCCGCACCATAGGCGGGAATGCATTCGCTGGCCTTGGGGCTTGCACGCCGTGCCCGGCGGGGTGTTTTTGGTGTAGATTCCACAGCAGCCATTTTCAATCCTTTGTCGATTGTTGGTGGTCAGGGGCTGGGTAGTGTGTCACCACTGCCCGGCCCCGCCTTTTTGCCCTGGTCAGATCGCGCCAGGGCTTCGCGGTAACGGTATTTCGTAACGGTCACACAATTCAGCAATGATCGCGCCTGCCAGCTCGCGGACAACGGGCGCGAGTTCGGGATCAGGATTTGCCAGTGTCTTGAATTTCCGCACCAGCGCAGCCAACAGCACGGCCGGGGCTGCATCCTTCAAATTTTCATGCGCCATGCTGGCAGCCTCGCGCCGCCGCATACGGTACGCGGCCGCCCGGTATTTGGCGGGCATGGGTGCGCCATGCTTGGGCGGGCGGCCCGGCTTTTTAGGGGGCGCGGCTTCGGTCGCTTGGGCGGTCGTTTCGTTGGGTGTTTTCATGGCGTGGTTTGATTTTGTGATTGTCACATTATAGGCATTGTGTGACAGTCACGAAACAATGATTTTTGATAAAAACCGCCGCCGGGGAATGGTTCCAAGGGGAAAACCCTTTCGCGCTCATTTTTGCAACAGGTCGAAGCGGCCCGGCAAAGCGCAGGGCGACCCGGAATGGGGGCATGGCAAGGGGGCAAATAGTATGAATGATTGATTGAATTCTTTCATTCATATAAAACTCTGTCCCCACTTTGTCCCCACTCTGTCCCCGTTTTGTCCCCGCTGCCTTTTTGCCGCTAACCCGCCTGGTTGCTGGGTTTCGGCCGTTTGTCCCCGTGTCCCCAGTGTTTTTGCCAGGTAGCAGCCTGGAAACGTGGCGAAACCTGCCGGGCGTGGCCATCAGGCGGCCCGCTTTTTCATTTTCAGGACCTTGCCAGTCTTGCGGCCGTCGAGATAGTCCCCCCACCACTGCATCAGTTTGGCGCGGTCTTCAAGGTAGGTCGAACGATGGTAGGCAGCCCGAACGCCGTTTTTTTCCAAGTGGGCAAGCTGGCGTTCGATCGCGTCGGGGTTCCAGTTGCATTCATTCGCCACCGTGGAAAACAGCGCCCGAAAACCGTGGGCAGTTGCCGTGCCTTTGAAACCCATGTTTGCAAGGGCTGAATTGAAGGTGTTTTCGCTTAGGGGCTTGCTGGGGTAGGTCGGACTGGGGAACACCAGCTCACGGCCGCCGCTCAGGGTTTGCATGGTGCGCAGCACGTCAAGGGCTTGGGTTGACAGTGGGACCCGGTGCTCGATCTTCATTTTCATACGCTCTGCCGGGATGATCCACAGCGCCGCGTCAAGGTCGAATTCTGCCCAGCGTGCGCCGCGTGTTTCGCCCGGCCGGGTCGCTGTCAGCATCAGCAGCCGCAAAGCGTGCACCGTGTTGGGGTCGCCTTGGTAGGCAGCCAGTTTGGCCAGGAACGCGGGCAGGTCGCTATCTGCCAGGGCGGCCCGGTGTGTAACGTGCCGGGGCTTCAGGATTTCAGACGGCATCAGGTCAACCATCGGATTTGATTCGATGCGCTCATGAGTCACTGCCCAGCGGTAAACGGCTTTGACCCGCTTCAAAACCCGGTCCGCCTGTTCAGCAGCGCCACGGGCTTCAACCTTTTTGACGGCCGCCATGATTTCGCCGGGCTTGATGCTGGCAACAGGCCGTGCACCCAGCGCCGGGAAAATGTCCGCTTTAAGGGATGCCTCGATTCGGTCGTGTGTAACTGTTGCCCAGCGGGCGGCCTGGTGCGCCAGCCAGTCACGTGAAACCGCCTCAAGGGTGTTTGCGGTTTCGTGAACGATCTTGGCTTTTGCGGCCTTGCGTTGTTCGCCGGGATCGCGGCCGTCTTGCAAAGTCTTTCGGGCTTGGTTGGCTTTGACGCGGGCGGCCTTCAAACCAATTTCAGGATAGACACCAAAGGCCAGGCGCTTTTCTTTGCCGCCGTGGCGGTATTTCATGCGCCAGTAGCGGCCGCCCGCCTTGGTCAGTTCCAGATAAAGGCCAGCGCCGTCGAAGTGTTTACCGGGTTCGGTCAGGTTGCGAAGTTGGGCATCGGTCAGGGGCATGATGGGTATCCTTTGCTGTTTGGGGGCACATTTGGGGGCATTTTCTGCCACCTTGCAACAAAAAGCTAGGATTCATGCGGGTTACAGCCTGGTTTGTGATTCCTGTTGGCGAGACCACATGCAAACAGCAGGATCAAGCCACTGCATCGGCACTCTGGCGCGTCAGCATAGCCAACGTGTTAGCGATGGTTTTGCGCAATTCGCGGCGGTCGCAAATCAGGTCC
>Ga0210044_10000349_pt1 | contig 68919 bp, 44 predicted proteins | sample CryGey13umfilter_2_FD_183959 | JGI IMG/M metagenome (GOLD analysis project Ga0210044, IMG submission 183959) | Groundwater microbial communities from aquifer in Utah, USA - Crystal Geyser 4/9/14 3 um filter (SPAdes) (version 2) | ecosystem: Environmental > Aquatic > Deep subsurface >... | reverse complement strand
ACACTTGAAACAATTAAATCCCACACAAAAAACATTTACCGAAAACTCTATGTTAATTCAAAAGGTGAAGTTATTGCAAAATCACTCCGCGGCGAAATTTAGACTTTTCTCTTTTCCATTCTTAAAAAATTCAATCTATTCTTACTTCTTTATTTGTTACAGATCACAAAAGATATTATCCCCCCCAAACGTGGGATTGTAGAAGGTTACTGCCGGTGCCATTTTGCAAATGAAATTTAAAAAACAAAGGAACCGTTATGAAAAAAATAATTGCTATTCTTTTCTTCCAGATAATAATGCTAACAGCCTATGCGCAAACTCCTACTCCGCCATCCGGAAGCGGAACATTGGTTGACCCATACAAGATTGAAAATCTTAATAATTTGTATTGGATAGCTGAGAACTCAGCACGATGGGCATCTAACTATATTCAAATAGCAGACATTAATGCGGCTGCAACATCTTCATGGTTTTCCGGAGCTGGTTGGACACCAATTGGCAATAGTACTACACAGTTTACCGGGACTTATGATGGACAGAATTATACAATTACCGGCTTGTTCATCAACAGGGCGCTTACAAATTATATAGGATTGTTTGGATATACTAACGGCGCTCTTATTGCAAGTCTTCATCTAACAAGTGTGAGTATTACCGGGCATGATGTTGTCGGCGGTCTCGTAGGATATAATTATTCTTCAACAATTTCAAACTGCAGCTCCTCCGGTGCTATTATTGGATATGATAACGGAGTTGGTGGACTTGTTGGGTCAAATGGGTCCACTTCAACAATTTCAAACTGCTATTCTACAGGCTCGGTTACAGGAACTGTATTCGATATTGGGGGGCTTGTTGGTCATAATAATTGGTCATCTATTACAAGCAGCTATTCCACAGCATCGGTGACAGGATCGGCTTCCGTTGGTGGTCTTGTAGGTTGGAATACTAATTTAGCTACTATTGCAAACAGCTATGCCACCGGAACAGTCACGGGAACCTCATCCCCCGGATCAGTAGGTGAAAAGCAGGTTGGTGGTCTTGTCGGAGTCGATGACGGTAATGCAACAATTTCAAAAAGCTATTCTACTGGTGTAGTTACAGGAAGTCATGTTGATCATGGTGGACTTGTTGGATCGAGCGGTAGTCTTGGTAATGTTACCAATAGTTTCTGGGATACAGAATCTTCCTTAAAAGCTAATTCAAATGGGGGTACGGGAAAATCCACCGCTCAGATGAAAACCCAATCTACATTTACTGGCTCTGGCTGGGATTTCCTTTATGAGATCGCAAATGGCACAAATGATTATTGGGGAATAGATGCATCGTTAAACAACGGTTATCCTTATTTAAATTTTACAAAAACGTCTCCTTATGTCCAAAATTTCGACGGTGTTACGGCACCCACATTACCTTATGGATGGTATGTCGAAAACACTAATGAAGATTCTAAACAATGGGCGAACACAACTTTTTTCACTCATTCTGGTCTGAATTCTATGCAGTATTCATATAGTAATACTGATGCTGCAGATGATTGGTTATTTAGTACAGGATTTAATTTAGCTGAGGGTATTACCTATGAAGTTACCTTTTGGTATAAAAAGGAAAGTTTTGGGTCAGAAAAACTTGAGGTCAAGTATGGTTTGTCTCAAACAGCTGCAAGTATGACTTCGGCAGCTATCTTCAGCGATGAGAATATCACAAGTGACACATATACAAAAGGCACGGGAACGATAACTGTTCTAAGTTCGGGTATATATTATATAGGCTGGCATTGTTTCAGTTTAGCTAATCAAGGCGATTTGTATTTAGATGATATTTCAATAAGAGTACAGCCGGCGGCGAGTATCACTTTAACAATTCCGGGAAGCAGTGTCGATCCGTTGGTATATACTGGAACCGGAGCCACTCTTCAATTTACTATCGCAAATAATGATCCACTTGATTTAACCATTGCTACAATTGTCTCCTCCCCTGGAGGAACTCCTCCGGATGGTTTAACAAACATTGCTGATCATTATTGGACGGTTACAGTAAATAGTGGTGGTGTTAACGGGACATATTCCATATCATTTGATGTTGCTGATGTAGCTGGAGTGCTAAACCTCGCGACACTTCATTTACTTAAAAGAGATGATGCAATTGGAATTTGGACAGACTACGGAGTGGCGTCCTCAATTTCGGGTACTTTATTAACTTGGACAGGCTTTACAAGCTTCAGTGAGTTTGGTTTAGGCGGCGATGATGCTAATCCTCTCCCCGTAGAACTAACCTCCTTCACCGCTTCGGTTTTAGAGAGCAAAGTAATTCTCAACTGGCAAACCGCTACGGAAGTGAATAATTATGGATTTGAAGTAGAGAGAACCTCACCCCGTCCCTCTCCTCAAGGAGAGGGTGGCGAAGCCGGGAGAGGTTGGGAGAAGATTGGCTTTGTGCAGGGACACGGCAACAGCAATTCGGTAAAGGAATATTCTTTTACCGATAAACCCAACGGCGGAACAAAATTTAAATACCGATTAAAACAAATTGACAATGACGGCAAATACGAATACAGCAAAGAAATAGAAATAGATTTAGGAATGCCGAATGAATTTTCCTTAAGTCAGAATTACCCGAATCCTTTCAATCCGAGCACAACGATAAGATACAGCATACCAAATGTCATTGCGAGCGAAGCGAAGCAATCTGTTGTGTTAAAAGTTTATGATATTCTCGGAAACGTAGTTGCAACACTTGTAAATGAAAACAAAGCAGCCGGTAATTACGAAGTAAAATACGATGCAAGTAATCTTTCAAGCGGAATATATTTCTACAAGTTACAAAGCGGCTCGTTTGTTCAGACAAAGAAATTTATTTTGATCAAGTAACTGTTTTATAAAATAAATAAGGAAAAGTAAAATGAAAAAGTTCTCTTTGTTTTTTGTCTTTTGTTTTTGTTCAACAATTCTGTTCGGGCAAAACATAACAAATACGCTTGGTTCAAACGGTGTGTTTTATATAAAAGATGCAACCACAGATTTTTTAACTCTTACACAGTCAACCAAAGAAGTAAACATATTAAACGGTTTGCGACTTGAATTGACCGGAAACAGTACGAGTGGAACAGGTGTAATATTTAAAGGTACAGATAGATTTATTCACGACTTTAAACCACCAATTGCAGGAGGCAATAACACGTTTGTAGGAATAAACTCTGGAAATTTTACAATGACTGCTGATGCTATTGAGCAAGGAAGCGATAACACAGGTTTGGGGTTTAATTCTTTAATAGGGTTAACCAATGGTAGACAAAACACTGCTTTGGGTTCTTACTCATCAGTTTCCACTACAACAGGTAGTTTTAATACCGCATCCGGTTATCAGTCGTTATTTACTAACACTACAGGTTATAAAAACAGCGCATTCGGTAATATTTCATTATATTCTAACGCAAATGGTCATGATAATGCATCATTGGGGTATCAATCATTATACAGTAACGTTTCAGGGAATTTTAATACTGCAGTCGGTACTTCGGCATTGGCTTCAAGTGCAAGTGGTAATCAAAACACCGCTATAGGTTATGGCGCCGGGAATTCTATAATATCCGGAAGTAATAATATTGTAATCGGCTATCTTGCAGCTGTACCCGATGGTGCGGCTAACAACCAGGTACGCATTGGAAGCACAGCCATTACTTATGCAGGCGTGCAAGTTGCATGGACAGTTACAAGCGACTTGAGATGGAAAGAAAATATTATTCCTTCCAAACTCGGACTTAATTTCATCTCAAAGTTAAATCCCGTTTCATACACAAGAAAAAATGACGATAAACAAAAAATAGAATATGGATTAATAGCGCAGGAATTAGATGAAGTGCTAAAAAATGAAGGATTAGAAAATTTAGGAATGCTTACAACGGACAGCAAAGGCTATTTTGAATTGCGTTATAACGATTTGTTAGCCCCGATGATTAAAGCCATTCAAGAGCTAAAAAACGAAAAGGATTTGGAAATAGCAGAATTAAAATCAATGAATAAATCCTTAGCGGGTGAGAACCAAAAACTTATTTCTAAAATTAGTTTAATGGAAACAAAAATAGATGAAGTAAAAACTCTATTTGTAAAATTAGTTAACAGCAGTGAAGAAAAGTCTGAAGTTGCATTTAATCAAGTAATCGAGTAAATCTTGTTTAAAAATATTAAAGGAGATTTCAGATGAAAAGTTATATAAAGATTTTAATCATAATGCTGTTTGGAGTTATAACCCATACCCAGCAAAGCTCAATTGTTTTTGATTCAGGCACTAACATCGATGTCGGCATCGGTGCGGACATTAGTGCAGGTACAATTACCGTTAATGGCACATACAGCGGCGGTGGTACATTTAATAATGGTCCTCTTCCCGTTGAATTAACCTCCTTCACTGCTTCGGTTTTAGAGAGCAAAGTAATTCTCAATTGGCAAACAGCAACGGAAGTAAATAATTACGGGTTTGAAGTAGAGAGAACCTCACCCCGTCCCTCTCCTCAAGGAGAGGGTGGCGAAGCCGGGAGAGGTTGGGAGAAGATTGGCTTTGTGCAGGGACACGGCAACAGTAATTCAGTAAAGGAATATTTGTTTGTTGACGGAAATGTTTCAAACGGAAAAGTAAGCTACCGGTTAAAACAAATTGACAATGATGGCAAATACGAATACAGCAAAGAAATAGAAGTTGATTTAATAACGCCAAACGAATTTAGTCTCTCGCAAAACTATCCCAACCCATTTAATCCTTCAACAACAATTAAGTTTGGATTGCCGAAAACTTCAAATGTAAAATTGGAATTATTCAATATTTTAGGCGAAAAAATAGAGACATTAATTGATAAAGAAATGGAAGCCGGGTATCATAATTATCAATTATCAATTGTCAATTATCAACTAACAAGCGGTGTTTACTTTTATAAAATTGAAGCGGGAAGTTTCTCTTCGGTTAAGAAATTATTGCTAATGAAATAGCTTTTATAAAAAAAGTAATAAGTAACATTGAGAGGCTGCTACAGAGAAATGGCAGCCCTTCAAATCCTCTGAATCCCTTAAAAAGTATATGCTTGACAAAGAAGACAAAAGGGTAGTGCTTAAATTAAACCAGAAATAATTTTATTTGATTTTAGCAATAAATAAACTATATTTACAAATATAGCATTAGAGTCGGTTATATTTTTTCTCCATTTATTCTTTAAACTCTGATTTTATAAAACATTTAAATTTAAAGACATTAAACTGAAAACAACAGCAAAAGATATTTATATGCATTAACAAAAAACTAACTAACATTCATAATTATATGGAGAAAAAATGAAAACAGTTAAACTAACTTTCTTATTTATCTGTTTCTTACTAACAGAATTTATTTCTGCACAGAATATCACCAACACGCTCGGCTCAAGCGGAACATTTACAATTAAAAACGGCTCGACAAATTATTTTACCTTAAGCCAGGCGGACGGAACGGTTAGCTTAATTTCATCAATTGCTGGAAACCAAAGAAGTTCGATATTTAAAGGAACAGACAGGTTTCTGCATACTTATTATGGTTCAGGAACAATTGGACTTAATACTTTTCTTGGATTGAACGCGGGGAATTTTTCTATGGGAGGAACCGTACAGCAAGGTAGTTACAATACAGGTGTGGGATATGGTTCATTAATGTCATTGACATCGGGAAGTTATAATTCCGCCTTCGGGTTATATTCTCTCAAATCAAACACCACGGGGTATGATAATTCCGCATTTGGTTATTCAGCACTCTATAATACAACTGGTAATTATAATTCCGCATTTGGTTATTCAGCACTCTATAATACAACTGGTAATTATAATTCCGCATTTGGTTATTCAGCACTCTATAATACAACTGGTAATTATAATTCCGCATTTGGTAGTGAAGTGCTTTATTCTAATACATCTGGTTATAATAATTCCGCATTTGGTAATCAAGCACTTTATTCTAATACAAATGGTTATCAGAATTCCGCATTTGGTCATTTAGTACTTTATTTTAATACATTTGGTTATAGGAATTCCGCATTTGGTCATTCAGCACTTGTTTCTAATACAACTGGTTATGAGAATTCCGCATTTGGTAGTTCAGCACTTAATGATAATACAGATGGTGTTTATAATTCCGCATTTGGTTATTCGGCACTTTATAATAATACAACTGGTGGTATTAATTCCGCATTTGGTTATTCAGCACTTAAATTTAATACAACTGGTTATGCTAATTCCGCATTTGGTTATTCGGCACTTTATTCTAATACAACTGGTGGTATTAATTCCGCATTTGGTTATTCAGCGCTTTATTCTAATTCAACTGGATATTATAATTCCGCATTTGGTTATAATGCCGGCAAAAACCTGACGGGTGGTTCTAATAATACATTTATAGGAAACAATGCTCAGCCCAGTGCGGTATCTGTTTCAAACGAAATTACGCTCGGCGATGCAAATATTACAACTCTGCGCTGTAAAGTTACAACCATTACTGCATTATCCGACAGACGCGACAAAAAGAATATTAAATACTTACCTCTTGGTTTGGACTTTTTAATGAAAATAAAACCCCGCTTATTTAACTGGGATAGACGCGAATGGTACGAAGACGGAATTTCAGACGGTTCAAAGATGGACAAAACGCCAACCGCCGGTTTTATTGCACAGGAATTGGATAGTGTACAAATTAATACCGGCGCTGAATGGCTTAACCTTGTTCTTAAATCTAATCCCGAAAGGCTTGAAGCAACACCGGGAAATTTATTCCCAATAGTGGTTAAAGCAATACAAGATTTGAAATTTGAGAATGATGCTTTAGCGGAAGAAAATGCAAAACTGCAGAACGAGTTGGAAATACTTCGTGCATCAATTACAGGTATAGTAAAAGCCGAAGTAAAAGCTGCATTTCTCAGAGCGGTTGAAAATAAAGGATCTGCCGTCGAAGTTTCACTTCTCGGTTCAAGGGACTAAAGGAGGGAAGCAGACTAATGAAAAGAATATTAAATGCAATTCTCGCTGCCCTAATCTTTACTTTTCTCTCATCTGTTACAAAGGGACAGAGTGAAATAGTGTATGAACCGGGAACTGACCTTACTGTTACTACCGGCGCCGATATATGTGCAGACATTGTTACAATTAACGGAACATACTCCGGCGATGGCACAAAATGCGATGCCGCATTGCCTGTTGAGTTGAGCAGTTTTTCAGCAATTATTAAGGGCAATAAAGTTGAATTGAACTGGCAAACGGCTACCGAGGTAAACAATTACGGGTTTGAAATTGAGCGTTCAGTAGTCGGCGATCAGCGATCAGCAAATGCAGCGGCTGACAGCTGGACAAAGATAGGTTTTGAGAATGGACACGGTAACAGTAATTCGGTAAAGGAGTATTCTTTTACAGATAAACCTAACGGCGGAGCAAAATTTAAATACAGATTAAAACAAATTGACAATGACGGCAAATACGAATACAGCAAAGAAATAGAAGTTGATTTAATAACGCCAAACGAATTTAGTCTCTCGCAAAATTATCCCAATCCATTTAATCCTTCTACTATAATTGAATACGCTTTACCAAACAACAGCCGTATTAAACTTGAGCTTTATAGTACTACCGGAGAATTGGTGGCAGTTCTTTCGGAAGGAGAAATGCCGGCTGGTTATCATACTTATGAGTTTAAGAGCGGCAGGTATAATTTGAGTTCGGGCGTTTATTTCTATCGATTAAGCGCGGTTGAAAACGGGACAGAGAAATTATATACATCAATCAAGAAAATGATAATGTTAAAGTGATAAAATTCACTCAAACAAATTACCAAACGGCGTCTGTATTTATTTACTGACGCCGTTCTTCTTTTTAAATATATCTTACGCAATAGCGTACATCGAAACTCTGGTTCGACCGAAAAGAAAACAAATTGAAAAAAAATCTATGGGCGATTCAGAGAATCGCCCAATTGTTTTCAGCTTGTTGCGTAAAATGAATTATTAACAATACTTCCTAAAAAAACTAATGTCAAACTAATGGATTCACATTTCTAAGAGCGAATATTTTTTTTATTTTGAGAACCAAATCAAAAAGAGAAAGAAAAATTATTGGAAATAAATTACCTGAAGTATTTTACGTTCGGAAGACTATTGAACGCATTAAAAATTTTCATATCATTTCAAATATCGAAAATAGTTAGGAAACCGGTTGTTTGGGGTAAACCGCTTACATTCTCTATCGAACCGACAAACTTTTGCAATTTGGAGTGTCCGGAATGTCCATCGGGTTTAGGCGCTTTAACACGTCCCTTGGGATTATTAAAGTTTGAAAATTTTAAAAATATAATTGACCAGATCTACGAACACTGTTTTTATATTCAATTGTTTTTTCAAGGCGAGCCTTACATAAATAAAGAATTGCCGGAAATGATAAAGTACGCCCGGTCAAAAAATATTTATGTTTCGATAAGTACAAACGGACTGTTAATTAATGAAAAGAAAGTGGATATAGTATTAAAGAACGCGCCGGACAAATTAATTTTTTCCATTGATGGGCTTGATGAAAGATCTTACCAAAACTACCGGATAGGAGGAACATTTAAAGATGCAGATGCGGCTTTGCGATTGTTCATTAAGAAGAAGCGAGAAAAAAATCTTAAAAAGCCTTTTGTTGAATTTCAGTTTATAGTTATGAAACAAAACGAAGATCAAATTGAGAAAGTCTTCAGTTATGGAAAGGAAGTCGGGGTAGATAATGTGGTATTAAAAACGATGCAGTTATCATCCTACGAAAATGCACAGCATTTTTTGCCCGAAAACCAGGAATACCGAAGATACACAGTAATAAATGGAAAACTCAAAATGAAGGGGAATATAAAAAATCATTGTTTCGCACTCTGGCGCACATCCGTTGTTACGTGGGACGGCAAAATTATCCCATGCTGCTTTGATAAAGATGCTAAGTATGAACTGGGATTATTAAATGGAAATACTTTTAACGAAATATGGAAGAGTGAAAAGTATTATAAGTTTCGTAATTCTATTTTACAGAATAGAAATGGAATTGATATGTGTACAAACTGTTCGGAAGGTTTAAAAATCAATATTGTAGAATAATGAAAAAGGAAGATGTTTCTGAAAGGCGAACCGGGGAGTAGAAATAGATAGCGCGGCAAGCACGTTGTTTAATGTATCTGCTAACAGAAATTAACAATAATCCACAAATTATTTTAACTAAGGAAAGATGTCATCTCTATTCAATAAGTGTTGCCCCCGCCGGAGTATTTAATATTTTAAGTTTGATTCCGATAATAAAACGTAGCGTAGTTATAATTATCTTAAAACGGCATATATTTTAATGAAACAGGACAACATTATAATTGAAACATCCGAACGGAAACTGTTTGAGGCAGATCAGAGCGTTTCCCGTTTTAAAAATTTAGCGCGCCACTATTTTCAACTTAATTTCGGAATTGAAAAAGATAACCTCGGACGTATTAAAGATGCAGCGCAATTTTTCAGTTTTCAGCTCCCGCCGGAAATAGACGACTTCTTTATCAGCTATCAGCACGCCCCATTATTTTGGATTACTGATTCTCCTCTGCTCGTTTTTCTCGATGAGTTTTTTAAAGCTCATCTTTCAAAAGTAAACGGTCTTGACTATCAAAATGATATAAAAACTTTTTATTCCCGCTGGGCATTGATTAATTCAATTGAAGAGAAGAAATATTTTGCAGTGTCTGCGCTAAAGTTTCTCAACAAAAATGTTAGCAAGCATAATATTTACAACATGATAGTAGAAGCCGTAATTCTAAGCCGGGAAGATTCTCTTTTTAATCCCGATAAAGCTTTTGAATTATTCGACAAAGCAAACGACAAAGTAAGTTCACTAAAAATGAGCGATAATAAAAAAGAAGAATTATTCTACGTGATTACTCTCTTCCGCGGCTTTATAAATTTGAGGCAAAAAAAACATGAAGACGCCAAATTAAATTTTGATAATGCCTTAACGATAAAACCCGCCGGGATATCAGCTATTTTTCATTCCGCGTATTCCGATATAAAACTTACTAACTATGCTTCCGCTGTTGCATCTATCCGAAAAATCTTTTTTTATGATCTGGAAAGAATTAATTATTCACTCGATCAAAATAATATTTCGATGTTTAATTTCTTTGCGCACAATTCGGTATTTACAAATATTTTTCACTACGATGAGTTCGCCGCTGTCTATGAAGAAATTGAAGAGCTTATCGATGAAAAAAAGAATATTGAAGATCCAGAGATTAATAACCTAAAACAGCAGATAAGGAAATTTTTAGAAATTAAATTCGAAGACTCTCTCGCTTCTATTGCCGGGAATAATGTTATCTCCGTCGAGAAATTGGTTAAGAGTTTTTCCGGTGTAAAAAACATTTATTTTATTTCATCACTCGATAAACTGACTGCAATATTTAAGCAGACAGTAAAAGCCATCGAAACCGAAATCAAAGGAAGACATGCGGCAATAATTGAAGAACGGATGAATGTATTCGAACAAGAGATTATTGAAAAAACGAATGCGGCTGAAGTATTTAAGAAGGAAGCAGAAAACTATAAAATAAAAATTAAAGAAAAACTTCAGGACGATATTCGTGAAATTGAAAGACAAATGAACAGTGACATAAGTCTTTTGGAGGACAGAATTAAACACTTGCCGATGGAGCCCAAATTAGATCCGGTTACGGCGTTTAAAAATACAACGACTTACAATTTTATACTTTCAATTATTATTTTTTTAATCGGAGCGTTTGCGGGATATTCGAGCGCAAGCATAGGCGGTTCTTCCGACTCAAACTCGATAATGATGTTGATAATGACCGGCGGAATTAAGTGGTCATTGTTTTCATTTCTAATTGGTTTGGTTGTTGCCGTTGTAGTTTCCGGTTCGACGGTTATGGAGAGGGCAAACGTAAAGCAGCGATTATTACAGCGTATTTCCATTTTAAAAACCCGGAAAGAACAGGAAACAGATTACTTAAAAGAAGAAACCAAAAGAAAAGAGCAGCGCACTTCAGGCAACTATTTAAAAAAAATAAACGACTTAAATGAGCTATTAGAAAACATCCGGAAAGAAAAAGAAAAACAACGCGCCGAAATGCAGCTTGCCGCCGCCGAAAAAATTAAAGAAGAAACGGAAGTTCTGCGCCCTTTCTTACAATAACTCACACTATTTGTCATGGCTAATTATAGCCACATATTGAAAATAACACACATTCCTCCTCTAAAAGCTTCAATTATGACAACTTACTTTTGGTATAATTTTAGCCTATAACCCCGATACTTGTATTTTATTTATTTAAATATTGAATTTTATTTGGCACTTTTATGAAAATTCCGCAAATGCCCGATGGTCTATTAAATCAAGTTAGCAAAGAACAGATGGAAGCAATCTGGTTAAAAACCCTGCGAAATTTATTTGATGGAGGGATTTCGACATCGTTAGTTGATGCAAAAAAAATAGCAGAACTGGGTGTCAAACTTGGAGTCTGTAAAGATCCGCTTTTTTACAAAATCGAAGAATTAATAAGCAGCCAGAAGATTGACTCAGTTTATGTAAAAAAATTTATTGCCAACCGACCACTTTCACCCTGGGCTTTAGCTCCTGGATCTTTGGAGTTTCTTGACGAACTAATTAATGAACCTAAAAACATTTTAGAATTTGGTTCCGGACTAAGCACAGAATTTTTGTCGCGCAAATTATCCAGTATATCTACTTTGTCATCTCATCAGAAAACAATAATTAGTTTCGAGCAGGATGAAAATCTCACAATCGAAGCGAATAAAAATTTGAGCTTATTAGGTTTGGAAAAATATGCAAAAGTTTTATATGCACCTCTGGTGGAAATTAATCTTGAAGGTTTATTTTTTAGCATTTATGATATTAGGAAACACTGCGAAATATTAAAAAACTTTAAAGCTGATGTTGTAGTTGTTGATGGGCCCTCCGGCGGTGGATATAATCGCTGGGGCTCGATACTAATTGCGTCAAGTTTTGTGAATGAAAATGCGGTTTGGATGCTGGATGATGCCGTAAGAGATGATGAACTAAAGGTTGCTGAAGAATGTGAAAAACACGGGCTCAAAGTGCAGGCTATTCAATTTAAGGGAAAAGGAATTTGCAAAGGAATTTTCGGAAGCCCGGTAATTTCGTTTGAAAAGTTGTTTGAAATTATTGAGTCCCCCACTGTTTCTCCGAAAAACATTTCCCCCAATATCTATTCTTGGGATGATGTTAAAAGTTTACAGAACATAAAACTTTACGCCGGAGACATACCGGAGAGGGAAGAATATAAGGGTCTGATCGGACTTTCAATTACAAAAAATGATCACATGCATATTTTACACGACATTACACGCAAGTTGCCTCTAGACGATAATAGCATTGAAAGTTTTCAGGCAGAAGATGTTTTTGAACATATCCAATTTGAAACACTCCCGCAGGTTATTAATGAAATATACAGGGTTCTAAAACCGGGCGGGCTCTTCCGGTTGTCAATTCCGGATTATGGCAATGATCTGCTCCGAAGCCGAACTATAAAAAATGAAAATGGTGATTTCATATTTGACCCGGGCGGAGGAGGAACGAGAGAAAATCCCGGTCATATCTGGTTCCCCACAAAAGAAAAAGTTTCGCGGTTACTTGAGCATACAAATTTTGCCGATAAGGGCGAAATAAATTTTCTTCATTACTATAAACCCGATGGCACATATAACTTAAGTGAAATTGATTATTCTAAAGGATTCGTAATAAGAACGCCGGATAATGATTCCCGTGTCCAAAACCCTAGAAGACCAATGTCGTTAGTCGTTGATTTAATAAAAGCAGTTCCATTTATTAATGCCCAAACTACCGCAATTAAACCCGTTAATGAACCTCTAATTTCTTTTGTGATGATAGTTTTAAATGGATTACCATTTATCGAATACGCTTTAAAAGCAATTTATAAATTTGCACATCAAATAATTATAGTTGAAGGAGCTGTTGAAAACTGCCTTTTTGCAGCCAATTTGTATGGATCATCTACAGATGGCACCGTTGAATTTATAAAAAATTTTCCGGATGCCAAAAACAAAATTATTTTTATTCAGGGTATCTATTCTGAAAAAATAGAGATGCAAAATGAAGCATTAAATTTTGTAACAGGCAATTATGTTTGGTTAGTTGATTCGGATGAAGTTTATAAAGAAAAGGATTTAACCGAAATAGTAAAACTAATGAAGAACGATCCCTCGATTACTCAGATAAATTTTATTCCCGATAATTTCTGGAAAGGTTTTGATTATATTTTTGTGTCTTCATTCTTTTTTGAATTTGATGGGCACTATCGCAGGGTGTTCAAATTTGAAAGAGGCGCCAGGTTTACAAATCATCGTCCACCAACTTTGCTGCTTCCATCATTAAATAAAACTACCGAAGAGATAAAACTTATTGACGGCGCTCAAACAAGGAAGATGGGAATTTACCCTTATCATTATAGTTATGTTTTCGATTTTCAGGTGCAGCAAAAAATTGAACTATACAACCGGTATGGATGGGGCGAAGGCTGGGGAATTGATATGAAAGAATGGTTTACCAGTGGCTATTTAAGGTGGACACCTGAAAACAAGGAATTCATTGAAAAACAATATCCTCCATGGACAGGAGATAATAATTCGAGAACAGAAAAATTTTGCGGTGTACACCCCGCAGTAATTCAAAATTATATAAGGGGATTTCATAAAATTGTAGGGAAAGATGTTGAGGTAGATGAATTGGCGAATCGCGTAATCGGTTCATGCAGCAATCAACAAAACGTACTTGATATTTGGCGGTTTATAGAACTCGACAGCGCTTTGCAAAAAAGGGTTTCAGTAATAGCCAATAATATTACAAGCGGAAAATTTTTTTGGAATGTTCATGTCGCAATTTCTTATACTGCTAATAAGTTAAAACCTAAAAGTTACTTAGAGGTCGGAGTGCGCACCGGCGGATCATTGGTGCAGGCTCTTTCTTGCAGTACTATTGAACAAGCTGCGCTTGTTGACCTTTGGAGCGGTAGTTATGCAGAACTCCCCAATAGTATCGATTACACAAAAAATCAATTAAAAATATTTTTACAAAGAACAGATAACCGGGCAAAATTAAACTATATTCAAGGGAACAGTCACACAGTATTAAAAGAACTAATTATACGCGGAGCAAAATTTGATTTAATAAATGTCGATGGCGATCATGAAGAAAAAGGCGCCTGGGAAGACCTTGTTGATGTCGAAAAACTTCTCAATGAAAAGGGAGCCATTATTTTTGATGATATTATTCACCCCGCTCACAAATATTTGATTAATCTGATACCCAGATTTTTAGGAGAATATTCTGAGTACGAAGCGATTATTAATAATTCTCAAGACAATGGGGTCGTAATTCTTCTAAAAAATATTTCTAAAAAAGATTTTTTATCGGGGATTAATAAACTAAAAATTGCTGGCGAAATATCTTTCGGGAAAGACCTAACTAAAGTAGCCAATGGCTCAAATTTTGCTGATGCAATACAAAAAGTTTTTAATGAAAATGAACCAAAAAAAATTATAGAAACAGGAACATATCTCGGCACAGGCACAACTTCAATAATTGCGGAAGCTTTAAAAAGCAGAGACATAAAAGAGTCAAAATTTTATTCAATTGAAATAAACCCGGAAAATTACCTAAAGGCTAAGTTCAATCTTGCCGAAAGTGGTCTCCTTCAATTCGTTAACCTGCTAAACGGTGTTTCAGTTCCGCGTTCGATTCTTCCGACGAAAGACGAGATAACAAAATCTACAATTACATCGGTTGAGTACGAGGATATTTTTGTTGATCATAATGAGAATGAAAGAACACAGTTATATTTTCAGGAAACTAATTTTCCGGATGTGTCGGAAGATTTACTGGGAAAAACGTTAGCAGAATTCGATTTCAAACCGGATTTTATTCTTCTCGATAGCGCCGGTTATATGGGCTTTATTGAATTTCAATATATGCTTAGTAAACTTGAAGGAAACTGCATTATTGCGCTTGATGATATCTACCACATAAAGCACCATAAAAGTTTCAGGTTTATGCAAAGCGATCCGAGATTTGAAATAATTATTTCTTCAAAAGAAAAGTTTGGATTTTGTGTAGCCAAATTTAATTACAATCCGGATGCTGTTAAAAGTGATTTAATATCGCTGGATGAAAAGGAAATAACAAATTGTCTTCTTTGTGGTTCTCACAAAAGTGGCATTGTGCATCCACCAGACATTGTCAGGTGTGAGGAATGCGGGTTTGTTTACCTTAAAGAACGTCCCACCCAAAAATGGATGGAAAATTATTACAAAGACGTTTACGCTGTAAACGAGCCGGCTGCCGCTGTTACTGTATCGGTTCCTGAAGATGTTAATCTCTTAGATTGCAAAAAAGAATATATAGCAGCACAACGAAAAGATTTATTTGAGGAAGCAGTAAATTTTTTGGGATATGATATTAAAAGTAAAACGCTTGTAGATATCGGATGCGGATGGGGAGCGCTCTTATATAATGCCCGTAAGAGCGGAATGAGTGTTATTGGCTTTGAGTTTACAAATCATAATGTGCGTTTTGCGCGCGAACAGCTAATGCTTGATGTAAGGCAACAGCAATTTACTGATACGGATCTTCAACCGAACAGTGTGGATATCGTAACAATGTCGCATGTACTCGAACACGTTCCCGATCCCTTCTTGCTTCTAAAAAAAATAAACTATGTTTTAAAACCGGGAGGAATATTTTATTGTGTTGTTCCAAATTTTTATAGTTTATGCTCTGCCTTTCTTGGTGAAAAATGGGATTGGCTCGACCGTAACTGGCACTATTCACAATTTACACCGGACTCAATCTCAAAATTATTTACAAATGTTGGTTTGCAAATAGAAAAGATTACAACAACCTCCGGCGATTTTGGAACAGTAACGCCACTAAAAATTCTTAGTACAAAATATCCCGGCAAATCAAACGAAGCACTCTCAAATTTACTAACGCAAATAAACGAACAAAAATATGGCGAAGAAATCAGAATAATCGGAAAAAAACCTGAAGAGACTAAAAAGCAAAAAACTGCAGACAAAAATATTTTATGGATTCGTACGGATGCCATAGGCGATAATATTTTGGCTTCATCAATGTTAAAACCGTTAAAAGAATTTTTTAGCAACTACAAAATAACTGTAGTTTGCCAAAACCTCGTTAGGTCACTTTATGAAACGTCCCCGTATGTAGAGAATATCATTTCTTTCGATAAAAGAAATTTATTTCTGGATATTGAATATAAATACGATATTATATCAAAAATGAGGGGGATAAGGGCTGAGTTTATATTTAATTCGGTTTTTTCTCGCGATCTGCTTGCTGATTATCTGACAATAAACAGTGGTGCAAAGAATAAAATTGCTCATGATGGCGACCTCTCTAATATACTATCGGCAGAGAAAGAAGAGAACGACAAACTATACTCCGGGCTAATCAAAAAAAATCCATCGTCATTTTCCGAACTCGACCGACATCAAGATTTTCTAAACGGTATCGGAGCCGGCTCGCATAAACTTGCTGCTTCTATATCGTTGGCTGTAGAAGATTTGAAATATGCCGAAGATATTTTTACAGGGCATAATTTAATCGATGAAAAAACAGTAGCTCTTTTTGCCGGCGCTCAGCACGAGGTCAGGGTTTACAATTACTATGGAAAAGCGATAAATGATTATTGTACGAAAAACGGATTTAGTGTAATTCTTCTCGGGTCAACAAAAGATCGACAGATAAACCAAACCAACGCGAAAGACCTTACAGTTAAGGTAGTTGATTTGACCGGCACTACTAGTATAAGGCAGAGTGCCGCAATAATAAAAAAATGCGCAGCAGCCATCGGCGCCGAAACCGGCTTGGCACACATTGCTTGCGCAGTCGAAACTCCAAATTTAATTTTGCTCGGTGGCGGACATTTCGGGCGGTTCATGCCATACTCAAAATTAACTTCAGTAGTTGCTATTCCACTTGAATGTTTTGGGTGTAATTGGCAATGTAAATATGGAACTACAACTTGTATAAAAGATGTTGATTATAAAATAATATCTGCCGCGTTTAATAACATGATGGAGGAGAAACATTACAAAACAACTGTTTATCTACAACCTGATTTTAAATATAGCTTTTTAAGCGGACTTCCGAAAATAGCTGAAATTAAAAACCTTTTAAATGATGAGTGCGAAGTAAAATTTCTTGAAATAAATTCTACAAGCGACTCACAAAATTTTATTGATACAATAAATCCATTTATGAAAGAAAATGTTTCAAAAACACTTTATGAATTATTCGAACTTTTTATAAGGAATGGAACTGACACAACCGAATACTCCAAATTCGAGAAGCAGTTATTACTCTCAAAAAATGAGGTGAAAGAATTACTAAATTCCGTTTCCAATCGTTTGAAGAATTACGCATTTGAACTTTATTTAATGGGTCTTTTGTTGGAAGCCGAAGAAAATTATGAAGCATGTTTCGAACAATATGTTTCTTCGTTACGACTCGAGAAAAATTTTCGTGTTCTATATAAATTAGCAGTTATAGCGGAGATCATCTCCATCGTTCCGTACCCGTTTTATTTGTATCAAGAGCTTCTAACATCGGGAATTGAGACGCCTGTAGTATTAAAGAAAACCAAATATTGGACCGAACTTCTGTCAATCAAAAATGTAAACAAACTAACTAATATGGTTGGGGAGTTGCCTGTTCCTGTAGAGCCACTAACAAAATTAAAAACCGCACAATCAAAACCGCTGATATCGTTTGTTCTTCCTTCTAAAAAAAGAAGCGATGGACTCTCCTCATTTTTGTCGTCACTTAAATATGCCTGTTTTGGTTTAAACTACGAAGTGCTGCTATACCTCCCTGATGATTCGGATGAAAAGTACAATAAGATAATAGAAGAACATCGAATAAAAAAAATTTTTTTTGACAAAAATATTTTGGGTAATAAAAATTCTTTTTCATGGACAAAACTCATGAATCACGGGTTTAGACATTCGGATGGGCAGTGGATAATGTATGCTTCCGATGACATCGTTTTACATCCATTCGCGGTCAACATTGCGTTACAAAAAAAGGGGGACAAAAGTATCGGCGGAATTTCATTTATGCATCGCAACACCGTTCAGGATTACGATGGGTTCTTCAAAGAATACGGATTTGAAATTTACGGCAAACGTCCTTTTATAAATTTTGGTCTTATACGGAAAGAAGCCTTTGTAAAAGTAAAAGGATTTGATGAGTCAATTATTTTCTATGCCGGTGATACCGACTTTTGCTGGAGAATTGTTGAAAGCGGGTACAAAATAGTTCCGTCCTTTCATTCTTTAGTTGAACATATAAACATTGAAGATGCAATAAAAACATTTAACTCCGGGAAAATTTACCGGATGGATACATATTGTTTCTTGAAAAAATGGAAAAGTTATATAAGTCGTTTAGAAGATAGAACGCTTGTTAAGGAAAGATTTATTTTGCCCGATATAAAAAACGTTAAAAAATATATTTTTGAAACAGCTATTAAAAACAATGCACCAATTAAAGCTATTCTTGCCGTTGATAAAGAATACGAACAATTTATAAAAACAAACTTCACGATTGAAGAAAAAACAATTAAAGTATCTGCTATAGTTTCTACTTATAATTCCGAAAGCTTTATAAAAGGATGCCTTGATGATCTTATCGAACAGTCGTTGTATAAATCTAATGAGCTTGAAATTGTTGTTATTGACTCGGGCTCGGAAGAAAACGAAGGCGCAATTATCAAAGAATATCAGAAAAAGTACTCTAATATTATTTACGAACACACTGATAAAGAGACCATATATGCGGCTTGGAACAGAGGAATAAAATTAGCGCGGGGGAAATATATTACGAACGCAAATACAGATGACAGGCATGCCGGTAACGCATTAGAAAAACTTGCCGAAGTATTGGATGGGAATGAAAGTATTGGGGTAACTTATTCCGATATGTATAAAACGATCGTACAGAATGATTTTTTTACTTCGAACAGCAAAAAGGCAGCAGTAAAGTGGATGGATTTTGATGCTGACTTACTTCTGTTTGGTTGTTTTGTGGGTCCACAGCCGATGTGGAGAAAATCGCTGCATGAAAAGTTTGGAATGTTTATTGAAGAATTGGAAGTAGTGGGTGATTATGAATTCTGGCTAAGACTGAGCCGTGACGTAAGGTTTCATCATCTTAAAGAAGTCTTGGGACTTTATTATTATTCAGAAAAAAGCGTGGAGCATAGAAATGAAAACATCACAAAAAACGAAGATGATAACATCCATGAATACTATCTAATAAAAAATATTTCAACAAATGAAGACGCATCCCGGGTTCTCTCAAAGTTAGAATTAATCGGAACAGTTAAAGAATTAAAAGATTATTACGAAAAGGCAAAAGGATTGGTTATGTTAAGGCAAAATGGATTACAAATTGAAGATCAGTTAAAATCAGTTATCGAAGACAGTAATAGTTATAATACTGAAGATCTGATAAGTACTCTCGAGCAATTGATTACTGTTCTAAAAACATCCGAAGTGCTTATAGATAAAAGAAAGTATTTGACAATTTTATATAATCTGTGCGGTATGTTTTATCTGAAGGAAAATATGGTTAACAAAGCAAAATCATCGTTCGAAAACGCATTGTCTCTAAATCCGGAATCGTCAGAATCTTGTGCGGGGTTGGGGGAAATATTTATTCATGATGAAGATTTTGATGCAGCCAAAACTATGTTTGAATGGGCAATTAAATACGAGCCGGAAAATAAGCAGGCGCTTAATCGACTAAGCGAACTAAATAATTTGGAAACACAAACTGTAGGGTTAGCAAAGGCTTCTGAAGCTAATGATGCCTTGACGAATAAACTTCACGATTTCCTTTTTGCTGTTGATTCTCTTATCGAATCTAATGAGTATGAGAAGTCATTTAATCTTTTAATCCAGGCGCAGCAGCATTTTTCAGAACTTGAGCTAAATGAAAGCACAGAATTACTACAATCTGCATTTGCAGTTTTATATGGTTTTGTACAGCTCGGCTTAAATAATGTTGCTGCGGCTAAAAACAGTTTTGAAGAAGCCTTGCAGTTAAATCCGAATTCCTCGGAAGCCTGCCGCGGTCTTGGCGAATGTTTTTTAACAAACGAATTATTTGACGAAGCAAAAACAATGCTTGAGTGGGCAGTTAAAAATGATCCTTCAAACCAAAAAGCTGTGAGCAGAATAAACAAATTAAATGAACAGCCGGATAATTCTGCCGGAATAGTTTCTTTAGTGATTGAGAAAGAAGAAGTTCTCCAGGAATCGTACAATCTTTTTTCAGCAAAAAAGTATAGTGATGCAATTGCTCTTTTAATCCATACCGAAAAATCTTTTAACGGAGAATTAAAAGCGGAAGAGAATAATGCGTTTGCATCAGCCCTTTATAATTTAAAAGGATTTAATTACTTAGCTCTAAATTTGTTAGAAGAAGCTCAGCAAAGTTTTCACAAGGCTTTGCAGCATAACCCCGAATCGACTAAAGCCTGCTACGGATTAGGTGAGGTCTTCTTCGAAAACAAGGATGATAAAGCCGCTAAAACAATGTTCGAATGGGCAGTTAAAAATGATCCTTCGGATAAATTAGCGTTAGAAGGGCTAAAGAAAACAAATAGAATTTTAAGTTTAAATGAGTTACATAATTCGTTGCTTGAATAATGGAAGTAATTAATAAAGATTATTATCAATCCGCGCTAACCTGTTTTCAATCTGGAGATTTTCAGCAGGCTGAAAATGAACTTCAAAACTTGATAAATGCAGGCGCGATTGATTATGATGTGTTTAATTTTCTGGGCGTTATTGCGCTTCATAAATGTGATTACATAAACGCCAAAGAATATTTTACCAAAGTGTTGGATGTCTATCCTCAACATCCGGAGGTAAATTACCATTACGGTTATGCACTGCAGAATCTTCAAAAGTACGAAGAAGCGGTTAAGGCTTACAAAACCACAATCAAAAATCTTCCCCAAAATTTTGACGCGCTTAATAATCTTGGATTAGCATATCTGTCCTTAAAAAATTACACCGCTGCAGAAAAATATTTTTTGCTTGCAATTCAAAACTCCCCTTCCAATCCCAAAGCGCTCAACAATATAGGCAATTTATATTTTGTTGTTGAAGAATATGGAAAAGCAGAAGAATATTATGAGTTTGCTCTTAATGGAGATTCGTCAAACAAAGATTATAAATTTAATCTTGCATTTAGTTATCACAAGGGAGGGAATTATACTAAAGCATTAAGATTATATTCTGAATTAATAAGCAAAGATAGAAACGACATTAAAATTTTGAATAATTTATCGTCGCTTTACATAACGATAAAAGAGTTTGAAAAAGCAAGAGATGTTATAAACATGGTTTTAAATATTGACGCTAAAAATAAAACTGCTCTTTATAATTTTGCAAAAACTTATGAATTTGAGGAAGATTATACCGAAGCATTAAAAATATATTCATTAATAACAACTTCTTTTGATAATGAAGTTATTGCCGGCGTTAATTGTGCGGTAATAAACTTGCTTAAAAACGATACTAATGCCGCCAGTTCAATCTTAAAAAAACTTTTTGATGACGAAGATGAAATGCTTCTCAATCTTTCAAGTGTTTGTATGCTTTCGATGCACGAGGGGCGTTTTAAGACCGCAAGAATTATATTCGAATATATTTTATCAATCAGAAACAATTTGCCCGAAGTTCATTATAATTTTTCTCATCTATTGTTTTTAGAAGAAAATATAGAAAAGGCTCTATTAGAGTATGAGTGGCGTAAGAAAAGGAAAGACTATGCCGGGCGTAATTTCACTAAACCTGAACTCACAGATCAAAATATAAACGGCAAAAGAATTCTTATTTATGATGAACAGGGAATTGGGGATATTATTCAATTCATACGTTATGCGAAATATTTAAAAGCTAAAGGAGCTTATGTAATATTCCAATGCGCATATGGTGTTGTCGATCTCATAAAAGATATTGATGGTTTAGATGAGGTAATTTCCCGTAAAAACAGAGAAGTTCCTGAAGTTGAATATGATTACCAAATTGCTTTGATGAGTTTGCCATTCTATTTTAAAACAACGCTTAACAATATCCCTTCAGAGCAGGCGTATCTAAAAGCTAACAAAAAACTAATCGAGAAATGGAACTCGTCATTAAGTGAGTATAGTGGGTTGAAAGTTGGAATAACTTGGGCGGGAAATCCCGGACACACAAACGATAAAAATCGTTCACTTAAACTTTTCCAGCTTAAAGAATTGTTTGACATTCCCGGCATACATTATTTTGCTCTTCAAAAGGGGAGCGGACTTGAGGATGCAAAAGAATTTTCAGATAAAAATTTTCACATACTTGATTCTTATATCAATAACCTTTCCGATACTGCTGCTATTGTAGATAATCTCGATCTTGTAATCTCGGTTGACACTTCTGTTGCACACCTTGCCGGGGCAATGGGCAAAAACGTTTGGGCGCTTCTGCCGTTTGCGCCGGATTGGAGATGGATGCTTAACCGGAATGATTCTCCCTGGTATCATACGATGAAGCTATTCAGGCAGCCTTTTCTTGGCGATTGGGAAAGCGTAGTTGAAAATATTAAGGTTGAGTTAAAAAAACTTGCGGGATTTGAAGATGTCGAATGTCTTGATAACGCAGTTAAAAATACGACCACAAAGAATTCAATTTATTTAGCGCTAACAAAAACCGATTATTTCGGATGGGGAACTTGCAGCAAATATTTACGGCAGGAATTAAAACACAAAATAGATTTTGTAGATATTGTTGAAGAGAGTGTTTCCGAATACAAAACTATTAGCGGCACGGTTTTCCACGCAATAAGCGACTTAAATTTCAATACTCATTTAAACGTTCGGGGCACAAAAAACATTGGCTATACCTTTTTTGAAATGGAGCCGAATGAAAAAACAATTGCAAATTCCAAAAACTTTGATTTGATTTTAACCGGGTCTTCGTGGTGTACTAATAAATTAAATCAGTATGGAATTAAAAACACAGCCACATTAATTCAAGGAATTGATCCCGTGCTGTTTTTCCCGTTACCGCGCAAGGATGATGAAAATCTTTTTGTTATTTTCTCAGGCGGAAAATTTGAACTTCGAAAAGGACAGGATATTGCTTTAAAAGCATTTCAGATACTTCACAAGAAATATCCTGATATGATTTTAATTAACACATGGTACAACATGTGGCCTCATCTAGTGGCTTCAATGTCTTTATCAAATTATATTAAATATGAAACCTCCGGCAATACGTGGAGTGATTTCATAACTCACCTGCTTGAATTAAATGATATAGATAAAACAAAAGTTATCTCGCTGCCTATTACTCCAATTACAAAACTGCGGGAGTTATATTACAAAACAGATATTGGGATTTTCCCCAATAGATGCGAAGGCGGAACAAACCTTGTGCTTATGGAATATATGGCATGCGGTAAACCGGTTATCGCATCTTACGCTACCGGGCATAAAGATATTTTAAATGAAAATAATTCGCTGCTGCTTAAAAGCATTAAACCTTTTCAATTAGAAGCTGAACAAAAAAACATAATTGATTGGGAAGAACCTGATCTCGACGAATTAATTTACAATATTGAATTCGCTTATTTTAATAGAAATACAATTAGGAAGATTGGGCAAAGAGCCGGCGAGTTCATGAAAAATTATACGTGGGAAAATACGGCGGACACATTACTAACTTACCTGAAATAATTTCCCGGGAATCTAAATGATAACACTCAGCATGATTGTTAAGGATGAGGAAAAATTTTTATCCGATTGTCTCGCCTCTGTTAGGAATGTCGTGGATGAAATGGTTATTGTTGATACAGGTTCTGCCGATAGCACAAAAAAAATTGCAGAAGAGTTTGGTGCAAAAACATTCGACTTCAAATGGACAAACAACTTTTCCGCCGCAAGAAATTTCGCGCTAAAAAACTCCACCGGCGATTGGATTTTATACCTCGACGCTGACGAGCGATTAAACTCCGGCTCCAAAGAATTGCTTCTAAAATTAGCCGCCGGCAGTAAAAAGAAAGCTTATAGCTGTATTGTTAACAGTATCGATGAAATAAAAAATCGTCCTTCAAGAATGGATTACGTTAGATTTTTCCCCAGGCATCCGTTAGTAAAATTTGAAGGCGCAGTTCATGAACAGATCATTCCTTCACTTCTTAAATCATCGCACGAACTTGTAAGGTCCGAAATTGAAATTATTCATTTAGGGTATAATATTTCCGCAGAAGAATTGAAACTAAAAGCGAAAAGAAATCTCGATCTGCTGATGAATGATTATAAAAGGAAGAAAAATTCTTACACGGCATTTCAAATTGCGCAATCGTATTCCTTAATGGGTGATGAAGCAAATGCGGTTTATTACTTTAAAATTGCGCTTCAAGATTATCAATTACTAAATGCTTACAAATCTGTATCCTATCGCTACCTTGCGGCTTACGAACTTCAAAAAATGAAATGGGATGAGGCATTAAAACTAATTAACAAAAGTTTAGATGCTGATTCGAACCAACCGTTGTCTTATCTCGTTCTTTCGCAGGTTTATCAGGGTCTAAAAGATTTTAAAGAAGCGGAGTTGAGTTGTAGAAAAGCTCTTGAAATTAACAGGAAATTAACAAGCAGCAACTTAGCCACGGATATGGTAATTATGGTAGATGAGGAATCAATTCTATATAAAGGATTAAACATCTGTTTAATAAGCGGCGATAGAGAGGCGTTTAATTTTTATTATTCAGAATTAAAATTATCCGCAAATAAAATTAATGATGAAATTGAATTCTATAACCGGTTAATAAATGACAATCAAATTCAACATGATAAATTATCACTTTACCTAAACACCATAAAAGTAGATTCGCAAATCGAACTTGTACTGGGACTGCTGAAGCATTATAAGCAAAACAAATTGATAATTATGGATGCGATGCATAAAAAATTTAGTAATAATATTCGCATATTAAATTCTCTTGCTGCCGGGTATGAGAGCATAAATGAGCGTACCAAAGCAGAGCAGCTTCTTAAAAAATCAATCACTATAGAACCGAATAACCCCGCCCCCTATTTTTTCTTAATCTCTCTTTATCTAAAAGTTAATAACATTACAGAAGCATTTAGAATAATAACAGAAATAGAAAATCAATTTAACTTTAATCCCGCAATAACAGCACGGGTTAAAGTTATAAAAGAAGAAATTAATAATTTTCTTAACTCTCAACACTAAACTTTTCAAAACGTCTACCGATAATGTAATTGAGATTTGATTCTCAAAAAACAATTAACAACCGGGCAAGGAAGCTCGGTAAATTTAAAAACACATGGAGGTATAACATGTCATTATTCAAAATCAACACCAACATTGGCGCTCTTAACGCCTACAACGCTTTAGCCAAAGTAAATTCTCAGGCTGAAAAAGCACAGCTTCGTTTAGCTACACAAAAGAGAATTAACTCAGTAGCAGACGATACTTCGGGTTACAGAGTTGGAAAAGAACTTCAAGGAAAAGTTACTTTGATGCAAGCATCACAGGGTAACATCGGTTCCGCAAAGGATATGCTTTCAACAGCAGAATCCGCTCTTTCCGCTATTAACGATCTAATCAATCAGATCAAAGGAAAAGTAGCAGAGTCGATCGATCCTTCGAAGAACAAAACTTCTCTTGCAGCAGATGTTGCCGCACTCGGAAACGAAATTGACTCAATTTTCAGCAACACCAAATTTAATGATACTGCTTTGCTATCAGGTTCAAGCTACAGCGCAGCATTCTCGTTCAGAACCGGTGTTGAAGAAACTACTTCAGTTAACTTCGGCACAATGAGCACTCTGGATCTTTCCAGTCTTACAGGCGCTTCTTCATCTACAGTTACTTCTGTTAGCGTAAGCTCAATTGAAACTGCGGTATCGAACGCTCTAGGCAGTATCGGTAATTTTTCTCAGAGATTAGACGTTAAGGATGAATACTTGACAGCTGCAATTTCTAATGCCACAGCCAGTGTTAGCAGATTGTTTGACGCTGATATGGCAATAGAACAGTTGAATGCAACAAAGGGACAAATCGGCAGCCAGGTAGCTACTTCAATGTTAGCTCAAATGAACGCCGCTCCTCAAGGCATTCTTTCTCTCTTTAGATAAGAGATAATTCTTATTCTATTTCCCTCCCGGCAGCGGGAGGGATCTTCTTATTAAACGAAACTAATCAATACGGGATAATAAATTATGTATCAGGCAGCAGCGCATAATCATAAAGCAAGACTCAATCAATATCTTGTAAAAGAAATAATGGATGCAACTCCCCAGCAGTTGATTATTAAACTTTACGATTTTGCAATTGTAAATTGCCAGAGGCAAAATCTTGTGAAAACTAACGCAGCTTTACAGGAACTTATCAATGCTCTTAGGTTTGAGGGTGAAGAAGTTGCCGATGTTGCAACCGGTTTATTAAAACTCTATCAGTTTTGCCAGGAACAAATGAGAAAAAAGAATTACGAAATTGTTTATAGAATATTAACCGACCTCAGAGACACATGGCTTAAAGCTTTAAGCGCTTATTAGGTTTAACTATGGCAATAGAATCATTAACAACATCCGGAATTAATAATTTAATTAGTTCGTATATCGACAGCGAAAATAGAAAACTTGTTACCCCTTTAAAAACAAGAAAGACAAAGTATTCTAATCTTTCTACTGCTTATAGTACTCTAAGCTCGAAACTAACATCCTTCAAATCGCTGCTGACTAATTTTAAACTAACCGGAGGCGACTCCCGTTTTGCTTACAAAAAAGCTTTTTCATCAAATATAAATTTTTTAACTGCTGCGGGTTCAACTACCGCATCTAGCGGCGCATATGATATTAGGGTTAACCAGTTAGCTAAAAATGATGTTGCCCTCTCCACTAATTTATTATCTTCAACAGCAAATGGAATAACAGGCACACATAGTTTTAAAATTTTAACCGGCGACAGCGCTGATGGTGAATTTGTTAGTAATATAGAAGTCACCTTCGATGGGACTGAAACTAATCAGGAAGTGATGGAGAATATCCGGAATGCTATAAATGCCGATCAGGCGGTGGTTACTTCGTCCGCAAAAACTGCAAGCGCATCTTATAGCGGAGGAACAAGCACATTTATAATTGATGTTAACGGAATGGAGGAATCTATTACCGTTAACGGCGGCGGTACATACGAAGAATTAATTGATGAAGTAATAAGTCGGGTTAACGAAAATATTGATGGAGTAACTGCCGAAAAAGTTTCGGATTCGCCCAGCGCAGGCGACGTAAAAATCAAATTTACTGTTAATGACACGTCAAAATATATTTCTATTTCTCACGGGAGTGGTTTTGATCTGGTAACCGATCTTGGCGTCAGCGTTACTAAAGAAAAAGGAGCCGCAGGAATTGTCACTTCGTCAACTTTCAATCCCGACGGATCAAACACACAGTTATCAATCAACTCAAAAACTACCGGTTTGGATTATAGAATTAAAGAACTTTCTGATGTTATTGGAAGCACGGCTCTATCGGCTATCGGTTTAAATCTCGGCGCCTCACGTCCCGCTTATGACCAAAACCAGGACCCCGATACAGCCGGCTTTGTTTATTCCGATATTACTTCCGCAAACAATCAGCTTAATTCAAAAATAGATTTTAACGGCTTAAACATTCAGCGGAATTCAAATTCAATTCAGGATCTTTCACCTGGCGTAACTTTCGATTTGAAAGGGGTAATGCAGGCTTCAGATACAACGGTTAGTGTTTCCGTGGAAAATGATGTGTCGGAAGTTAAAAAGCAGATAGAAGATTTTATTACAAAATTTAACGATGTTTATAAATATGCTAAAGAAAACAGCAGTGTAAATTCTGGTAACCGGGGCGCCTTCTATTCCAATGCTAACGCTGCAAAAATTATTAGTGAGTTAACATCGCTAACCTATACGCAAATTGAAGGAATACAAACAGGAAATCTTAGTTACCTTACACAATTGGGAATATCGTTCTCCACATCAAATGGGCTAAGTATTTCCGAACCGACAGTTTTAACCGAGAAACTGACAAATAACATGGACCAGGTTGAAGAAATGTTTAACTCAACCAACGGTATTGCTAATAAACTTTATGATTTTGTTAATCCATATCTTGGCGTGGAAGGTTACATCGCACAAGCTCAGGATTCTGCAGATGACGGGGCGTCCTACCTCGGCGATAAAATTACATCTGTTCAATCAAGAATAGATAAAAGAGCTCTTGTTCTCAGAAATAAATACGAACGATTACAGGCACAGTTGGCGGCAATGATGTCCAGCCAAAGTTTAATAGCTTCATTAAGCGGAAACTTCTTTCAATAATTATGCTTGAAGATATAGTTAAAAATATTATTTTATTACTCGACGATGTTATTCTTTGTTTGAATATGCTGGACGAAAATAACTTTGACGAACTTTATCCGCGTATAGTTTTGGAGATGAAGGAAGTTCATTCGATAAAGCAGATGCTGCTTTGCGATTATTCGTTAGAGGTGTTGTATAAATATAATCCGGAATTTTCCGAAAAGACTAAACTAATTAAAATAAAGTTCGATAATATTATTAAGTTTAAGGAAAGAGAGCAGGCAGAAATATTAATGCAGCTCCAGAAAATGCAGAATCAACGAAAATTAGCAAACTATAGGTGATAAATTGGAAATAAAGCCCCTTTCTAACAACCCTTACTTAAATAAGGATGTTGCACAGTTAAAGAAAGGCAAGGATGTCGAAGAAAATACAAGAGCAAAGGACCGGCTCGAACTTTCAAGTGAAGCTTTGCATTTAAAGAGCGACGATCTTGATCTAAAGAAACTTGATGCAATAAAAGCAAAAATTGCAAATAAATATTACGATTCCGAAGAGGTTATTGGAAAAGTTGCCGACGCTATTCTGAAAGAAACGCTTCCCCAATAATCCAATCCGTTTTTCCCCTCCTAAATTTTAGCAGCCTTTGGTAAAACGAAGGTTGCTAATTTACATTCAAATCTTTATAATTAAACCACACAAATAATTAATCATTATTCTTCTGCCATGTCTTCTGATGAAGTTCAAAATAACAAACTGCAAATACTTGGTAAATTATCTGCCAGTCTTTTGCACGAAATTCGAAATCCACTCTCGGCTATCAAATTAAATCTTGATTATCTGAAGATGATTCAAAATGAACTTCCGGCAGAAGCGGTTGAATCGGTTGCGGGTTGTGCCGAAGCTGTTCAGCGAATTCAACATTTGATTGATATGCTTCTCGATTTTTCGCGCAAAGGAAGTAACAAAACTTCCGACTGTTCTTTAAATGATGTAACATTGCGCGCAATTGAAATTGTACATGGAAATTCCAGCAGGCTGAATATTAACCTCAACCATACTCTTTATTCCGGTTCGCTTAAACTTCGCATAAATAAAAGTAATCTTCTACAGGTTATGATAAATTTAATAACAAATGCAATTGAAGCGTGCGAGAATAAAGGAAATGTAATGGTTAGAACATACCTTAACAAAGACCGCCGAATTATTTGGGAAGTTGAAGACGATGGCGTAGGTATAAACGAAGAAGATAAAGAAAAAATATTCAAAGATTTTTTTACAAAAAAAACGGCGGGCACGGGTCTTGGGTTAAGTGTTTGCAGAATGATTTTAGCGGAGTTTAATTCGGAGCTTGATTTTGAAAGTAAAGAGGGCGATGGAACAAGGTTTTTTATTAAATTTAATTCGGAATTGGTGATTGATTAAATGGATACAAGAATATTAATAATAGATGATGATAACCTCGTTTGCATATCATTAAAAAAAGTTTTACAAAAACTCGGTTACGAAGCAGATTATTGTATGGAAAGCGGCGAGGCTTCCAATCGTATAGAATCATTTATGCCGGATGTAATTCTTCTCGACATTTATCTTACTACACATAACGGCTTGGAACTGCTCAAAGAATTCCAAAAAAAATTCCCAACTATTCCCGTTATTATGATTACAGGATACTCGGATGTAAAAATTGCCGTCACGGCAATGAAGTCAGGGGCGTATGATTTTTTATTAAAACCGATTGATCTCGATCAGCTAAAAATCATACTCGATAGGTGCGTTGAAAATTCGACTTTGAAAAGAGAAGTTAAACGCCTTCACGATATGTTGAAAGAAAACGAAATAACCCCGGGATTTTTTGGGAAAAGTAAAAAAATACAAAATCTTATTTCTTCTGTGGAACGGTTGGCAAAAAGCGCCGACACTACAATTTTGATTGAGGGCGAAAGTGGAAGCGGAAAGGAAGAATTTGCAAAGTATATTCATCAGCAAAGTCCCCGCCGTAATGCGGCTTTTATACAAATAAACTGCGCAACAATTCATAGAGAGCTTGCCGAAAGCGAGTTGTTCGGGCACGAGCGCGGGGCATTTACCGGAGCTGCGCAAAAAACAAAACTTGGTAAATTTGAACTTGCGAACGGCGGTACAATTCTGCTTGATGAAATCGGCGAACTATCAATGGACATGCAGGTAAAACTTTTACGTGTGCTGCAGGAGAGAAAGTTTTATCGTCTTGGAGGAGAAAAAGAAATCACAGTGAATGTTAGAATTCTTGCTGCAACAAACCGTAACCTCGAAGAAGAAGTAAAGAAAGGAAATTTTAGAGAAGACCTCTATTACAGACTTAACGTGGCAAAAGTTATCGTGCCGCCTCTTCGGGAAAGAAAAGAAGACATCCCGCTGCTTGCATTTTCTTTTATCCAGGAATTTGCTCAAAAATTTGGGCATGATGTAAAGAGCATTTCGCCCGGAGCGTTAGAGATTTTGAAAAATTATTATTGGAAAGGAAACATAAGAGAATTACGCAATGTAATTGAGCGTGCAATGCTACTAATGGAAGAAGATGAATTCCGCGAACGTCATATCAGTTTTATAGCAGAGCAGACGAAAGAATCGGTTGAATTAGCGGATAAATTTGTGTTTAAAATTCCGCCCGGCGGTGTGAAAGCCAATGTGGTAATCAAAACTTTAATTCTTCAAACGCTAAAAATTACAAATGGAAATCAAGTTCGAGCGGCAAAATTACTCGGGCTTTCTCGTTCAAAACTTCGCTACCGGATGGAACAACTTGGAATTGAAGTAACAAAAAATATTGGCGAATAAAATTATTTCTTCATTGGAGCTCATTTCCGTTCGATTTATTAGGCGGAAGTATTGACTAAAGCCTCTCCTTTTCTTTTCTATCTTTTCACCGTTCGTCCGTTGGCTAACGAACGAACGGCAGTATTGTTTCTGAATTAAGTTTCTAATAACTATAAGTAAAACAGGAAAACTTTTAATTAATGGACGGAAAGCAAACACTCCTTTCATTAGAATTGAATTGAATTGAAAAATGTTTCAAGTATAATTTTAAAACAAAATTCTATACCTTAAAATTATTAGCCGTATTGAATATTACTCTAAATGTACTTCCTTTGTCTTTTTCGCTTTCTACATCTATTTGTGCATTTAATATTTCCACATATTTTTTTACCAGCGCCAAACCCAATCCCGTCCCCTCATAACGGCGTGTATAGCCGAACTCTTCCTGGCTGAAGGGTGTAAATAAATTTGAAATATATTCCTTCGAAATGCCTATTCCGGTATCAATGACAGATACGGCTGTTTGATTATTAATGTTTTGAAGTAACACTTTTACTTCGCCGCTGGCAGTATATTTTATTGCATTTTCGATGAGATTAGAAAAAATTTGCCCAAGTATATATCGATCGCCGATTATTGATGCGTTTTCCGATTCATCGGAGTATGTAATATCCAGACCCTTGGTCCTTGCTTTCGAATAAAACTCGAGCACAATATCGTCAAGTATATCTTTATTAAGATCGATCATTTCCAATTTAACTTCAAAATTACCGGTTTGCAGTTTGGAAAGATTTAAGAGCAGTTCAATCGTTCTGATAAGTCTGTTTGCGCTAGTATCAATTATTTTAAATGACGAAGCCAATTCCGGCGGAATTTTATCTTCTACTTCTTCTCTAATTAAACCTGTAAAGGAAAGGATCGAATTAAGCGGTGTCCTTATTTCGTGAGAAATCTGTGCAATAAATTCTGATTTTAGGTTATTCGCCTGCTCAGCATTTTCTTTTGCAAGTATAAGTTGTTCTTCCTGAAGTTTTCTTTTTGTTATGTCTTCGTTCACGCTTAAAAAATTGGTTGTTTTTCCAAGAGCATCTTTAATCGGTGAGATGGTTGTTTCTTCCCAATAAATAGAGCCGTCTTTTCTTTTATTCTCATATTCTCCATGCCACTCTAAGCCGGAATTTATTGTGTTCCATAATTCATGAGTAAATCTTGTATCGTTCTTTTCGGTTTCTAATAAGTCCGGTCGTTTCCCGATTACTTCACTCAAAGAATAACCGGAGATTTTTTCAAACATTGGGTTCACATAAACTATTTTGCCTTCTGTGTCCGTTACTATTATATTTGCCGAACTTTGTTCAACAGCGCTTGACAACATTCTTATTCGCTGCTCTGCAAACTTCATTTTGGTTACGTCTCTTAATATCACCGAATAGTAAACTTCTTGGTCAACGCTAAAATGAGCTATAGATGCTTCAATAGGAAACTCCTCGCCGGTTTTACGCAAAGCATATAAATTAGTAAGCGGACCTCTAATATTTTGAGCCCCGTTTTTGAATTTATTTATAAGTGCATCGTGTTCAGTTCTAAATCGTTCCGGAATCAGGCGGGCTAATTTTTTTCCGATTACTTCTGCGGCATTATACAAAAATATTTTTTCGGCGGCGGTGTTAAAGATTACGATATTAAAATTGCGGTCAATAGTAATTACTGCATCCATTGCAGAATCTATCAACGCCGATAAGCGGCGCTCGCTGCTTAATATTTTTTTCTCTGCATTTTTCTTCTCGGTAATATCCCTTATCACCACTACCAATCCCGAAATGTTTTTTCTATCGTCAACAATCGGAGATACATCAAGCAGCACCGGGATTTCATCTCCACCGGCGTTTACGATAAAAAAATCAACGCTCTTTTGTTCATGTTGATTAAAAGGTGAATTTAAAAGAAGAGATTGAGTTACATTTATGGTATCGTTTCCGGAACGAATATAAATAACATCTTGTGCATTTTTATCAACCACTGATTCGTTAGACAACGACAATAGTTTTTCCGCCGCCGTATTTAGAAAAATAATTTTGCCGGTATCATCTGTGGCAATAACAGATTCGCCAATACTTTTTAATGTTGTAAGAAGCCAGCGTTCATTTTCTTTTACTTTAATTTCAAGTTTGTGTTTATTATATGTCATCTCGATGGTTGTCTGAAGCTCTCTTTCTTCAAACGGTTTTATCAGATAACCATAAGGTGATGTAAGTTTAGCGCGTTCTAAAGTTGTATCATCAGCATAAGCCGTTAAGTAAATTATTGCAGCGTCCATTATATTATTTATTTCTGCTGCTGCTTCTATTCCGTCTATTTCACCGGGAAGATTTATATCCATTAAGATCACATCCGGTTTAAAATGCAGAGCTAAATCAATTGCTTCAAGTCCGGTGGCGGCGATTCCAACAATTTTATAACCAAGGTCAATTAGATTTTCAGACATATCCATTGCGATAATCCGTTCATCTTCAACAATAAGTACAGAAATTTTTTCGGACGCGGTAATGCTCATAGATCACCTTTGAATTTTAAATTAAATAATGTGCCCTTTTTACTTGACGATGATATTTTGCCGCCTAATTGTGCAGCCAAAGTGTTAACAAGTTGAAGTCCCAAAGATTCAGTGTTATAAATGTCCAATTTTTCCGGTAAGCCGGCGCCATTATCGGACACTTTAAGATGATAATATTTTCTTCTTTTAAGAAGACTTATTTGCACGGCGCCCATTCTTCCTTCGGGGAAAGCATGTTTTAAAGCATTGGAAACAAGCTCGTTAACTATAAGTCCGCATGGTATTGCAGACTCAATTCCAAAAGATACATCATTCACTTTCAACACAACACTAATAAGATTTGTATTTATAGAGTAACTGCGCACGAGGTAATCGACAAGACTTTTTAAATAATCGGCAAAATTTATCACCATAAAATCTTTCGACTTGTATAATTTTTCATGAATTAGAGCCATGGTTTTAACACGATTCTGGCTTTCCCTTAATAATTCTTTTACTTCAGTATTCACTATTGCGCGCGCTTGAAGATTTAGCAAGCTGCTTATTACCTGCAGATTGTTTTTAACCCGGTGATGAATTTCCTGCAATAAAATTTCTTTTTCCTTTAACGAAGATAGCAATTTACTTTCAGCAACTTTTTTATCGGTTATTTCATTAACGAATCCTTCAAAGTACAATACTTTTCCCTTCAAGTCTTTTATTGCATGCGTTGTTAGTTGAACCCAAATAACTTTCCCGCTTTTGATTCTCCATAAAAACTCGTACTCACCCTGCTTAACGCTTTTGTCAAGTTCTAAAAGCATCTTATTAAGTTCAAGTTCTTCAAAAAAGACATCTTTGAAAAGATTAACTTGTTTAATTTCTTTGTTGCTCTCATATCCCAGTATTTGTGCGAAAGCTGTATTGGCAGTAATGATATTGCCATCCGGATCAACCTGAAAAATTCCGATATTAGCATATTCAAATATATCTTTAAATTTTCCTTCCGATATTCTCAGCTCCTCTTCAAAGCGTATGCGTTCCATTGCTCCGGCACAGTGATCTGCCAGCGCTTCAAGAGTTATCAAATCACTATTTGTATAAGCGTTGGTTTTATAACTGTGGATTGATAAAATGCCGATGTTGTTACCATTATGTTTAATCGGGACCATCAAAATTGCCGCGGAGATTTTATTTGTATCGCCGAAAGAATTAAACAAATCTTCTGGCAGCGCTGTTTCTTTTTCGATATATAAAAAAGCTCCTTCATTGAGCACTTTACGCGCCGCTCTTGAAGGAGTTTTTATTTTCGTTTCATTTGAAAAATCACGCCTAATCCCACCAATTGTATCAATCATTAAAACCGGATACATTATATCTTCTTCTTGTGAATAAAGATCCAAAGCGCAGGCATCCCACCCTATAAGTAATTTGGCTTTCTCCGCAATTATTAAAGCAGCTTCCTTTACCGACCGTGACGACGAAAGTTTCTTCCCCAGATGCGCAAATGCGGCGCTTGCCGATTCCGCGCGAATACGATCGGTAACATCTCTCGCTACAAAATGAAACCCGTGTACTTTATTGTCAACCAAAATTAAAGCACCGTTTTGACCAAGCCATTTAATTTTTCCGTCTTTAGTATATGCAGGATATTCTATATATGAAGAATGTTGTTTTGTAAGGAGCTGTTTGTAATAAAATCTTGCAACTCGTTTGATATGGTCGGGGTGAATAAAATCTTTATAATTTCTCCCTTTAATTTCATCAAACTTATAACCAACAATATTTAATGCTGCCGGGTTTGCAAATGTATAGTTACCAGCATGGTCAGTAGTAAAAATTATATCGATAGCATTTTCGGCAATTTCTCTATATTTTTTTTCCGACTCAACCAACGCTTCTTCTGATTTTTTCTTCTCCGTTATATCTCTCACAATTGCCTGCAGCATATCGCCTTCGGCAATATCGAGTTTATTTAAACTAACTTCTGCATCAAATAAAGAGCCGTCTTTTCGTTTTTGCAGCCACTTAAAAAACTGCGGTTCACCTTTCAAAGCAGCTTTAATCTTTTCTAAAGCAATTAACCTGGAAGCAGAACCATCGGGCTGTTCGGGCGGAGACAATTCGTAAGTTTTTGTCCCAATAATTTCTTCACGCGTACAATTAAACATTTCTAAAGTCTTCGTATTGCAATCGATAAACCGTTCCCCGTTCATTATAAAAATTGCATCGTGCGCGGTTTCAAATAAGAACCTGTATTTTTTCTCGCTTTGCCGCACCTTGCTTTCGGCTTCTTTAGAAAGAGTAATGTCTGATTGTGTTCCGATCATCCTTAGCGGCTGCCCGATAGCCGAGCGAGTAATTACTTTTGCACGTGAAAGCATCCATCTATACTTTCCATTTTTACATAACATTCTATATTCGCTTATAAACCTGGGAGTTTTATTTTTAATATGAAGAAATATCTTTTTATAAACCTCCCGTCTATCATCCGGATGTATTCTTCTATCCCATTCGACAAGTTCATTGGGTATCTCATCGTCGTTATAACCGAGCATCTCCTTCCACCGCTGAGAAAAATATACCGTATTATTTTTAATATCCATTTCCCACACACCGTCTTCGCTCCCTTCAAGCGCAAACAACCAGCGTTCGCGGCTTTCCTGAAGTTCGTGTTCTTTATTTTTCTGCACAGTGATATCGCTTAAAACAATCACATATCTTTCGGCGCCGGTTTCAAATATCAGAGAACCTTTTACCTCAACCGGTAGATACACGCCGCTCTTTTTTACATAATTAGCTTCGATGTTAAATGGTTTCCCGCCGGCGGTTGTAATTTTAAATAATGAAAATTTATACTGCTCATCGGGATGAAGATATTTGTCCGGCGTTAAACCAATAAACTCATCACAGGTATATTCAAGCATCTTGCATACTGCCGTATTGGCTTCAATCACTTTCCCACATTTATCGGTAATAATTAATCCGTCGCTAAAAGATTCAAATACCTTTTTATAAAGTTTTTCCTTAACAACAGATCTTTGCTTCCCTGCTCGCCGCTTCTTTTTATCCGGGACTATTATGCCCTCTAATTTTTTATAATTTTTTGAAATTGATTTTGTGACTGCATCCGGCAGTTGTTCGAGATCATCATTAGTTATATAATAATCTGTGCCGGCTTTAAGATATTTTGCAGCAGTCCTTTTATCACGTGAAGAAGTAACAATAATAAATGCTGCGTATTGATGGATTGCCCGCAAATCGGAGAGTGCATCAAGAGCTTTGTAATCGGGGTTTGCAAAATGAAAAACAACAGCCGAAGGAACAATATTTCCAAGAAGGTTTAAATATTCATCTTTACCGGCAGCGGCATAAAAAGAAATCCTCATTGTCAGCTTTTTAAGCGCCATCTGGATTGATTCACGATCCTTCCCGGAATTATAAAGAATAATTATATTTTTTTTACGACGCATTGAGTTCCGAATTGAAATTTTATTTCGTTAATCTGTTTTGCGCTTGCAATGTGCAATAAAAACAAACAATTATCAATGTGTTTGGAAGATTTTATAAGAAAGATCGCTGTCTTTTGAAACTTAACACTCAAGCACGAACAAAATTTGTCAGAATATTAGCTCATTAAAAGATAAATCAGAATGAATGAAGATGAATTGCTGAATGTATTTCATACAATCCGTCCCCTAGCTAACAAACTAAAAGGCAATGACAAAAAAAGTCTTTTCAAAGTAAACTCATTTATATCCGCATAAAAAATTCTTCGCTTATTGATGGAATTTCCCTAAATTTAATTTGAATTTATTAATTAACAAAAAGCCGGAGGTTTTAATGGATAACCAGATTCTACAAAACGAAAAAGCCGATGTAATAAAAGTCGGCGATTGGGTTCTCACAATGCTGATATTGGCAATTCCGCTCGTTGGTTTTATAATGCTCTTTGTTTGGGCATTCGGATCGGGCACTAATCCCAGCAAAGCCAATTTTGCCAAAGCAGCTTTAATATGGGTTGTTATAGGAATTGTGCTGTCGATTTTATTCTTCTCTGCATTCGCAGCATTATTTACATCGGCGCTGAGCGGAAGTTAAAAAAATCACTATTAGCAAACTACGCCTTCAAGGTTTTGTTAAAATAATTTTAATATTACACTTGAAGGCTGCTTGTCTTTTATAGTGAAAACCCCAACCAAATAAATTAGTTGTGGCATAGAAGGTTTAGGAAGAATTACTAAAGCACCTTCCGTAATAACGTTGGTCGTAACTCTGTTTCGACTGAAAAGACAACAAATAGAAAAAAAATCTATGGGCGATTCAGAGAATCTCCCTGCTGTTTTCATCTTTTTGCGCAAGATGAGTTGCCAAATAATATTTTTGATTTATATCAGAGGAAACTAAGCTAAAGATATCGTCATTAATGTTTTTATCTTCCTGCAAAAGCAGTTAAAAAAATTCAAACTCCTCAATATTTTAGCAATCACCTGCTTCGTTCCAATCTTCTTATTCGATGCAAGCAAGCAGCCATTAGCGCCTGAATTCTTATCCTTAAATATGATGTTTCCGTTCCGTCGAATAACTAGACATTTCGAAAGAGTTATAATAAACCCAAAAGAACTTTCTAAACAACTACTAAAAATAAATTCATTCTTTCCGATAATAAAAGTAAAACTGATTTAATTAGTAATTTTTATCGGAGTAAAGAGAATGAATGAAAAAGTCGAAGCGAAAAACGATTTAACTGAAATTTTGCAGCTTGTTAGTTTTTTGATCGGGAATGAAGAATTCGGCGTTGAAATTTTATACGTGCAGGAAATTAATAGAATGCTTCCTATTACTAAAGTACCCAACGCTCCCGAATTTGTTGAAGGTGTTGTAAATCTTCGGGGTAGAGTAATTCCGGTGATAGACCTTCGCAGAAAGCTTGGGATGAGTAGAAAAGAGCATGATAAAAATACTCGCATCATTGTGGTTGAGGTAAATGGCAACACAATTGGCTTTATTGTAGACGCAGTAAAAGAAGTAGTGAGGATACCCACAAGTATAATAGAGCCGCCGCCAGAGCTTGTTGCCGGTGTTGATGCAGAATTTATAAGATCAGTTTGCAAGTTAGAAGACCGGCTTCTGATCTTAATAGACCTAACAAAAATAATTTCGACTAAAGTTTACGACGAACTTAAAACAGTAGCGTAAATAATTTTCCAATTTCTGAAAAAGCATTTAACATGCCGGTTTTTTTTTCGATAATTAAATATGATAACTTTTTTGGAGAAAGAATATGAAAAATAAGTTTATATACTCAATATTTTTTTCAGCAGCAGCAGTGATTTTTGCCGCCCAATTATCGTTTGCATTTATTGTTAACATAGCATCAGCGCCAGGGCCTGATGATGCGGCGTATTTACCGTTTGCCGAAGTGATGCCGGCGCCGGTTGGCGGTCTCGAAGCTCTCTACAAAAAAATTAAATACCCCAACATCGCAAAACAAAGCGGGTTAGAAGGCAAAGTTTATGTTCTTATATATGTAAACGAAAACGGGGGCGTGGATGATGTGAAAGTAGTGAAGAGTTTAGGCGGCGGCTGCGATGAAGCTGCAATTGATGCTGTAAAACAAACAAAATTTTTACCCGGAAAAAACAAAGGCGCTTCTGTTAAAGTTAAGCTGTCTCTATCAGTACACTTTAAGCTTCATTAAAATATTAGAAAACTAATTAGGAAAAAAAAGCCATGTCTTGGTTTAGTAATTTGAAATTCGTAAATAAAATCCAGGGGGGATTTTTCGCATTAGCAGCGGCATCAACAATTGTTGTCGGACTTGGTTTCTACCAGCTGCTGAAAATGTCAGATGTAAAAGATCAAATATTCGAGGATTACGTTCGCCCGCAGGTTAGGATTGAAAAAATTTATTCCAATTTTCAGAAAACACAATTTATAATGATGCAGTTTTCGATGGAAGTTTTTGCTGCAAAATTTAATAAGAATGCCGGTGAATACACAAAGTTAAAAGAGGAAATTGACAGCTCGATTGATACACTGCTCAATTCTGAATTAGATGAAGTAATTACGTCTCATTTAACTGAAATAAAGAATGTCTGGTCTGAGTATAAAAACCTTGTTGCAGATGCAATCTTAAGCGCTTCGATAACGCAAAACTATGAAATGGCTTCCGATATAGCAACAACTTCTGGAGAGGAAGTAGGCGAAAAATTATTAACCAAATTTAACAAAATAAAAGAGTCGCTTAATGCTAAATCCGAAGAACTTGATCTTAAAGTTAGCGACACGGTGAGCAGTGCGCTGATGCAGACGATATTCGGGGCAATAATCGGCTCAATAATTTTTATAATCTCGGCATTCTTCCTTGCCCCCGCCATTAGCAAACCGATCAAAAAACTTAAAGACGTTGTAAAAGAGTTTTCACTTGGCAATTATGACGCTAATATCGAAATAAAATCAAAAGATGAAATGGGTGAACTTGCAAATCTTTTTAGAGAGCTAAAAGATGCGCAGAAAGAAAAAATTCTCGCCGCCGAAGCAATTGCGGCAGGTAATATCAGCCGTGTTAAACTTGCATCTGAAAAAGATGCTCTTGCGATAGCATTTAATAAAGAAGTAGAAACAATTGAAGATTTATTAAAAGAAGCGGATACATTAATAAATTACATAAAAGTGGGTAACCTTAATCAAAGAGGTGATACTGAAAAATTTTCCGGTGAATGGCGCAAACTTATAGAAGGCGTAAATTCAATTCTTGAAGCTTTTATTTTGCCGCTTAACGGTTCAGGCGAAGCTCTTGAAAGAATGGCAAATGGAGACCTTACATCAAAATTAAACGGCAGTTATCAAGGCTCGTACAAAGCGATGCAGGATAATATAAATTATCTTGGCGATTCCCTTGCCGCCGCTCTTGGCGAGGTTTCCGACAGCGTGTCTGCTGTGGCAAACTCGGTTCAGCAAATTTCTTCGGGCACTGAAGAAATGGCTGCCGGCGCGCAGGAGCAAACGCAACAGTCAGCCGAAGTTGCCGGCGCTGTTGAGCAGATGACAAAAACAATAATGGAAAACACGAAGAATGCATCCTTCGCCGCCGAAACCGCAAAACAAGCGGGCGAAAAAGCAAAGGAAGGCGGCAGTGTTGTTAAAGATACAATAACCGGAATGCTCCGGATTGCCGAAGTGGTTCAGAAATCCGCAATAACTGTAGAAGCTCTCGGAAAAAGCAGCGATCAAATTGGTGAAATTGTTCAGGTGATTGATGAGATTGCCGATCAAACAAACCTTCTGGCGCTTAACGCTGCAATAGAAGCCGCCCGCGCCGGCGAACAGGGAAGAGGATTTGCTGTGGTTGCCGACGAAGTTCGTAAATTAGCCGAACGTACGACTAAAGCAACCAAAGAAATTGCAACGATGATTAAACGAATTCAGAAAGATACCGGCGAAGCAGTACATGCAATGCAGGAAGGCACCGAGGAAGTTAAAAAAGGGAAAGATATGGCTAACCGTGCCGATGAAGTTCTTCGTGAAATTATTATTGGTGCAGAAAAAGTTACCGACATAGCGGCGCAGGTTGCCGCCGCAAGTGAAGAACAGTCAAACGCAGCAGAACATATCAGCCAGAATATTGAAGCTATTAGCAGCGTTACACAACAAAATGCTTCGGGGATTCAAGAAATTGCTCGTTCTACGGAAGATTTAAACCGTCTGACAATGAATCTTGAACAGTTGATTGGAAAGTTTAAGATCGCAACGGATAAAAACAAAACTGAAAAAGGAAACTTAGCTGTTAGATCAAACGGTAAAGTTGTTAAATATTAAAAAGCCAATTTATTAAAAACTGTCCATCAGGAAGCTTAAACCTCAGTAATATTTAAAGGCTGCTCTATTCTTTAATAGGGCAGCTTTTTTTAATTCTTTTAAATACAGTTAATAATTATTAACTTTAATCAGTCTTTCTTTCTTAAGTCTCTTTGGATTAAATTTCCGCTTCGTGCAGCGGGATAACTCATTAAAATTGTTCTTGTATTTTTAAGTATTTAACAAATAGGATTAATATGACTTTAAAAAGATCTAATAATAAAATGATAGCCGGTGTTTGCGGAGGTTTAGCCGAATGGCTTGGATGGGACGCAACAATTGTTCGTATTGCATATGTACTCATCTCAATTTTCAGTGCTGCTTTTCCCGGAATTCTTGTTTATATAATTTTATGGCTTGTAATGCCTCCCCCGGATAGTTTTTCAGAGTGATGGAGAGATATTCTTGAATGCATTAATTTCATTGAGTGTACTTCGACACTCAATGCTTTGTCATTTTTAACGTCATCAGTTACATGGCACTCTAAAAATAATATTTTGCGCAATGACGGGAAATCCATTATGGTACGGGCACAGTTATGAAATAAAAATTCAATATATAACAGCGCTATTAATCCCGGCTTCAATATTAACATTAAACATCAAACGCTCAACATTAAACAGCTAACGTCAAATGTGAAATATCAAACACTCACCACCAAACACTCATCATCAAATTTCATCCTTTAGCTAACGGTTAAAATTCCGACATACACAATCGTTCAATCCTCTAATTCGTCAATTTCATTCAAACAATTCATTTAGTAAATTTGCATCCCAAACATTCCTGGAGATATTTTGATTTTATTACCCGGCGGAAGCGAACAGGTTAAATATTTTCTTAACCACTATGGCGCTTCGGGCAAAAACATTTTAATGATTGGAGCAGGCACAGTTGAGGCGGCAAAAATTGTACTGCAAAGTCTTGAAGCAAATATTGAAATTATAGTAGAAGACCACGAATCACTTATGGTTGCACGCCTAGCATCAGAAAAAATGCCGGCTATTTCATCAAAGCTTATGGATTTTGAACACACTGATTTTAAAAATAATCAGTTTGATGCTGTGTATGCTCAAGCTTCTGTTTCAGATGTTAGACGGAATAAAATAATAAAAGAAATTAAACGTATATTAAAACCGGATGGCATCATCTGTATTGGTGAAGTTGTTAACTTAACGAAACAACCGCCGCCATTTGTCCTGGATATATGGAATCATTCCGACCTAAATCCCTTGTTCATTGATGAAGTATCCGCTTATTATGAACAACGCAACTTTGAAATATTTTGGGAAAAAGATTTGTCGCACACATTAAAAGATTTTTATTCAGACAGTGCAAAACTATTAAATGAAAACCTTGACAAATTGGACACGGGTGAAAAATCATACAATAAAAGAATACTGAATAAAATAAGTCACGAGTCGAATGCATACTTAAATCTCGGCGGCAGTTTACACATCGGTTTTAAGTTAATTATGGCAAGAAAAAATGAATATTAAAAAGGGTGATCTTTTAGAATTTGAAATAGAAAAATATGCGTTCGAGGGGAAAGGAATAGCAAAGGTAAGCCGTGATATATTTTTCCCCGGACAAGAAAACGATGAAGAAAAAAAATATGTGGTTTTTGTTGAGGGTTCGTATCCGGGCGATAAAGTAAAAGCAAAACTTTTGAAGATCAAAAAAACATTTGCCGAATCAAAAGCGGTTGAAATAATTTCGCCTTCGCCGGAAAGAGTTAATGCCGAGTGCAATTACTTTGGCACCTGCGGCGGATGCAAACAGCAGGACTTGAAATACTCATCCCAAACAAAATACAAGCAGCAGCAGGTTGAAGAAATATTTACAAGAATGGGCGGCTTAAAAGATTTTGAAATTGAACCGATACTTCCGTCCGATATAATTTTTCATTATCGCAATAAAATGGAATATTCTTTTGGCGATAAAAGATGGCTTACTATAGACGAAATAAAATCGGGTGAAGTCGTGGACAGAAATTTTGCTCTCGGTCTTCACATTCCAGGCATGTTTGATAAAGTGCTCGATATAAAAAAGTGTTATCTTCAGTCACCGGTAAGCAGCAAAATACTAAACTTAACCCGTGACTTCTTTAAAACCCGCGGCGTCTCTATTTATTCGACAAAAACACATGATGGATATCTGCGGAATCTCGTTATTAAGTGTTCGCACAATGCTGATGATCTGATGGTAAATCTTGTTACTTCTTCCGAAGATGATGAATTGATGAAAGAGTACAGTTCCTATCTACTGAAAGATGTTCCCGAAATAAAAACAATTGTAAACAATATCAACATAAAAAAAGCTGCAGTCGCAGCGGGTGATTATGAAAAAGTTTTTTACGGCAGCGGTTTTATATATGACTATATCGGAAATTACAAATTCAGAATCAGCGCCAACTCATTTTTTCAGACAAACACTTTTCAGGCAGAACACCTTTACGACACGGCATTAAAATATGCTGAGTTAACAGGAGAAGAAATAGTTTACGATCTTTATTCCGGCGCAGGCACAATATCAATTTATATTTCCGGTAAAGCAAAAAAAGTTTTTGCGTTTGAAACAGTTGAATCAGCCATAGCAGATGCTCACGAAAATGCGCTGTTAAATAACGCCGGCAATGTTGAGTTCATTACTGCCGATTTATATAAAAGCTTTCTTCCTATAGTTAATGAAAACAGCATACCACTGCCGGATGTTGTAATTATCGATCCGCCGAGGAGCGGCATGCATAAAAACACTTTGAGTGATGTTGTAAAGCTTCAGCCTAAAAAAATTGTATACGTTAGTTGTAACCCAACTACACAGGTTAGAGATATTAAAATGTTTACGGAATCCGGATACCGCTTAGTAAAAATAAAACCTGTTGATATGTTCCCGCATACTTATCATATTGAAAATGTGGCGCTTCTTGTGCGGGATAAATAACCGAATTCAAAATTTTAAATACATACGCCAATTTTAAATTAATGGAATAAATATGAAATATATTGTTACTCTTTTGTTACTGCTCCTAATCGTCCATACTTCATTTGCGCAGGAAGGTCTTTACACTAAAATTAAACGGATGGTAGATTCAGTGTCAACAGGAAACCTTGCAACACACATTAAAACCCTTGAGTACGCAGGCGGGCACGAAAGCCGCGTTAATTTTACACCGGGCAATGATTCGGCTGCTGTTTACATTTATAACACAATGAAAAATATTTCCGGTTTAACTTCCGTTGAAGCCGACACTTTTTTTGCTGCCGCAGCAGATACTCCTTTTAATGCAAAACCTCTTTATAATATTGTTGCTACTATTAAAGGGACAGATACAACCGGTTATTACGTGCTGGGTGCGCACTTCGATTGTTCGGCAAGCCGGATGGGTTCGTCGGTTTGGAATGCACAGTGGCAGACAATTAAAGCTCCCGGAGCTGATGATAATGCAACGGGTGTTGCTTCATTATTTGAGGTTGCCAGAATATTATCCGATACCGCTAATCATTTTATTCCACAGCACACAATTAAACTTGTAGCATTTGCCGCAGAAGAGACCGGTCCCGCTTATGAAGGGCATCATCTCGGCAGTTTACATTTTGCCGAACAAGCGAGTTTAAACAGTGAGAATATCTTGGGAGCGATTTCGCTTGATATGGTGGGCTATAATGACAATTACAATTACACAGCGGTTGTTTCGAATACAACATCTCAATGGCTTGGCGGAAAAATTACAGCGGCAAACAGTCTTTTTAATCTCGCATTAAAAACAAATTCATCGCCATTTCCTTACGCTACATACAGTGACCACGCATCATTCTGGGATTATAATTATGCTGCCATTCTTCTAATAGAAAATGCTCCGCCGTGGAACAACGGTTCGTTTTATCAAGCAAATCCATATTATCACACATCCGCCGATTCGTTCGGAACTTTAAATATGGAACTTGTTACAAAGATGGCGCAGTTGAGTTTAAGTACATTGGCGGCACTTTCTGGCAACCTTACAGATGTTGAAAAAGATGAAGTTCTTCCCTCGGAATTTGTTCTTTATCAGAATTATCCTAATCCATTTAATCCAGCAACAAAAATTCGGTATAACATTCCTTTTATAGAGACGCACAGCGGTGCATCTGCACAAAAAGTTTTATTGAAAGTGTATGATGTTTTGGGCAGCGAAATTGCGACGCTTGTAAACGAAGAAAAATTCCCGGGTGTTTATGAAGTTGAATTCAATGGAAGTCGTTTATCAAGCGGTGTTTATTTTTATCGTTTAACCGCGTCAAATTCGGGCGGAAGGTACACTGCAACCAAGAAATTTGTTTTGATGAAATGAATTTGTAAGAATATGTTCTATAGGGTTTAAGGCAGATAAGCATTCTGAAATTGATGAAATAATAAGTTGATTTGGTTATATTAGCAACAAAAAAAATGAAACGGCAATGAAAGTAAAAGAGATGACATTTGAATTTCCCGAAAAGCCTTATAAGGCTGATTATAAAATTATCCTTGGAGAGACATTAGAAAACCTTCATAAAATTGAGGATGAGAAATTTGATCTAGTTATAACCTCGCCGCCTTATAATGTAGGTAAGGAATATGAAACAAAAAAATCTATAGAATCGTATCTCTTGGAGCAAGAGCGAGTCATTGAAGAACTAATCCGAGTTACATCTTCCAAAGGAAATATTTGTTGGCAAGTTGGAAACTACGTTGAAAAAGGCGAAATATTCCCTCTTGATATTTTCTATTATCCGATATTTAAAAAACATAATCTCAAACTTAGAAATAGAATTGTTTGGCATTTTGGACACGGGTTGCACGCATCAAATCGTTTTTCGGGGCGGTACGAGACTATTCTTTGGTTTTCAAAAACAAATGATTACATATTTAATTTAGACGATGTTCGTGTACCATCTCAATATCCTGGCAAACGACATTTCAAAGGATTAAAGAAAGGTGAATTATCTGGCAACCCAAAAGGTAAAAATCCTGCTGATGTTTGGGAAATTCTGATAAAAGATTGGGAGAATGAACTCTGGGATATTCCAAATGTAAAATCAAATCATCCGGAAAAAACAGAACATCCTTGTCAATATCCGATTGAACTTGTAGAGCGTTGTGTCCTTGCATTGACTAATGAAGGAAGTTGGGTGCTAGATCCTTTTGCAGGTGTTGGTTCCACAATGATCGCATCTATAAAAAATAATAGAAATGTCATAGGTATTGAAAAAGAAAAGAAATATGTTGATATCACGAAACAAAGAATAGACAAATTATTCAAAGGTAAACTTAAGATACGCCCTATCACCCAACCGATTCATAAACCTTCCCCAAATGATAAAGTTGCTATTTTTCCTCAAGAATGGTTAAGTCTTAAATTCAATGGAAATAATAAATGAAAATTGCACAAAAATACTCTCATTTGAATGGTGAAGAATATTTAATTGTTCATCACAAGAAACTCTACAAAGAAATAACAGATGTTATTAGAAGCATTAACGCTGATGATTTTAAAACAAAAATTAGCAGTGAAAAAACTAAAATGGGTAATAGTTTATATAGTCCCGTTGATCTAAATAAAACCCTTGATGAGAAGTTCTCTCAAAAAGGTTGGGGCGAAAGCCGCTATAGTTATTATATAACTCTTAATCGTGAATTGATGGAAAAGAGTTTATTAATGTCCTCAAAAGAGCAGAAAGAGTTTCTAATTCAACACGGGGAAAACAACCCAATATTTTCTTACAATCAAACAGATTTTGTAAAAGATAAAATTGCTGTTGAAGTTCAGTTTGGCAAATATTCTTTTGTAGCATATGATTTATTTGTTAAACATATGCTGTTTTATTCCGGTGGGAAAATAAATTTAGGTATAGAAGTGCTTGCCACAAAGAAAATGCAATCTCAAATGTCATCCGGCGTAGCTTACTTTGAGGGAGAAGTTTACAATGTAATGCGCCAAGGTCGGAATAGTCCTCCAGTTCCTCTCTTAATACTTGGCGTCGAACCTTAATTTATTCTAATAATCTAAAAGTTTGCCTAACCCGTTAATCAAACAGATGCGCGGATTATTTTATGCTTTAGTTTTAAATCCTTTTAACATCCAGTTTTTTGCAAGCACTAATCCAATAGGAGTTACTATCGCTATCATTGCATAAACAAGCCACATGAATTCTGTATTCATTTCCGAAGGAAGCGTGTTGATAGGACAGTAATGCATTAAAAACCAACCGGAGTAAAAACCTGTTATTACTTTTGTAAGAAACCATGGGAATTGACCGACGCCCATGTATAAGCCAGTCATTCCTTTTGGAGCAACTTCCGCAATCCATTGAAGGAAACGTGGCTGCCACATTGCTTCTCCTATTGTCATCAACAAAATGTAAAGCAAAAACAAATAAGGATTCGGTCCTAAAGTTAGAAGAAAAGTAGGAAGCGCCATCGTTGTGGTGCCGAGTATCATCATCCTGTAAACGCTTGCACGTGCGGTTAAACCTGCAACCAGCGGCGCAAGAACAAATATTAAGATAGGATTTAAATTTGAAAACACTTCAAAATATTCACTGATGAAAGAACCTGCAAACGCACGGTCGAGATAATAAGGAATAGTAAGCCAATTATGAGCAAATAACGTTTGGACGGGGATAAGAAGAAAAATAAAAAAAGTAAAACGTTTATCCCTAAATGGATGCAATGGTCTTTTGCGTAAAAATTCAAAGATTGTAAGCACAAAGGCGACTGCAGTAAAGATGATAAATAAATCGAAAACAATATCAAGACCGAATAGTTGAATAGTAAAATAACTATTAAATGGATTATCAAATGCTGCGCCGGATAAAAGGAATAAACAAATCGTTACAAGCGCAAATAAAATTAGAAGAAGATTATTCACTTTAGGCGCACGAAATTTTTTGTCATCTTCGTCTGTGGAAGTATCGCCCGCCGCGGCTTTTACTCCGGCAGCAGCTTCCTGATCATTTTTCTTTGTTAAAATAGTTACGGAAACAAGAAGCGCAACAAATGTTAAACCTACGTAAACCCAGAAAACCGCCGTCAATCCGTTTGGCGGAAAAACTTCTTCAAAACTCTGCCGTGTAAATGAAGAAACGAAACCGGAGAAGAACGCGCCGAGATTCATAAATCCATAAATAGCCGCGTAAGCCATTGCCGCAGTTTTGGGTGTTGTATAACGCTTAACCCCTGCGTAAGCTGCTGGCTGATATAAACCGTAAGCAATAACCATTATCAGCAAACCGGACGTCATAGTAAAAAACATCGGCGACCATAAACCGGATGCAAGATTTAACGAACCAGAAAGTGCGACAAGAAATCTTCCCGTTAAAAATATTGCGAAAGCGAGTGCGAGTGATTTTCTAACACCTATTTTATCGGATACGCCGCCAAGTATCAGCATCGAAAAAGTTATTCCGCCAGTAACAAAACTATAAATCAACCCGGCCTGAGCATCATCAACAGAAAGATTTTCGGAAGAAAATTTTCCAAGTATCGTTAAAATGCCGAAATAAACTAATCCTTCAATTATGTATGGAATGTTTATTCCCCACAATGCTTTTGGCGCCTTAAAAAAAGCAATGCCGGTTTCTTTTAATTCTTTAAATGAATCCTTTACAATTTCCGGAATACTTTTGGATTCAGCTTTAGGGTCGGTTTGTTCGGACATAAATCATTTCTCCTAAATAATATTTAAAAGTTTTAACGCCATAATAAACACGGCAACAAATAACACAATTTTAATAACACCCTCGCCTTTTTTAACCGAAATTTTTGCAGCCCACCAAGCGCCTAAACCATTACCGGCAGCAAGGCTTAAGCCTAAATTCCAGTTGATGTTTCCGGTGGCGATAAAAACAATGAGAGCAGGCACCGTAAAGATGAAGACTATAAAAACTTTGTGCATGTTAACATACACAAGATTTAATTTCATTAAATAATGCAAAGCCGCCATAAGCAGAAAGCCCACACCCACCTGAATAAAACCGCCGTAGAAACCGATAAAGAACATTGAAAGGTGAGTCCAAAAAGAAATTCTTTTATTCGCCTCCCCTGAGTAAACCGTTTTTGATTTTGGAAGCATCATCGAAATTATAATACCTATCATTATAAAGGCAAGAACTTTTTGAAATAACTCATTACTCATTTTAACCGCTGCCACTGCGCCTATTATAGAGCCGGGAAGAGTTAGTAATGAAAGTTTTATGCTTGTGCCAAACCGCGAATATTTTTCTTTTTTAAAAGAAGAAACAGCTGCTAAATTTTGCACGACTATTGCAATGCGATTTGTGCCGTTTGCAAGTGCGGAATCGAGTCCCAGAAAAATAAGCACAGGCAGCGTTAATGCCGAACCGCCTCCCGCCATAACATTAATTACTCCGGAAATAACACCAACGGAGAAAAGGAGAAGTGCGGAATTTAGTTCGTTCAATATCGCTTCACGTTTAATTTCAATTGGTTTAAAACTAAATAAAAATTTAGTTAAAGTTTATTAATTAAGAAATTATTTTTTATGAACACTTAACGCAGCAGTCCTTAGTTTACAGTCGGTCCTTTGGTAAAAGTGTGCAGCTATTAAATTTATGTTTTGAGATGGCGAGAAAAAAATGATTAGAAAAATATTTCTTGCCATTGGCAAAACAAATTAATACGTTTTGCCTGGCAGCATTTAGAGAATATGGATATGAGCGGCAAAACAATCACACAGCCGTTTCCGTTAGCTAATCCCGCCAGCGGGATGGTTTCGCATTTATCCGTTAGCTAACGGACAACACTATTTTATCTGCAAATGAGCAACATGATTTTATATCGCTCATCTTTCTCTTTTTTTGCTCATTTACAGATAAAACACTTAATTGTTAACAAGCAGAGGATAAAATGAAATCTCTAATATTCCTTAGCATATTTACAAGGTTTACTTTTGCTCAAGTTGATTCTTTATCTGAAGCACTGAAATATTATCCAATGGAAATTGGCAACTATTGGGAGTATAAAAATTATTATTGGGAATATCCTTTTTATTATGATTCTTCAGCACACTCTATTGAAATAATCGGTGATACTATTCTCCCTAATAACAGAAACTATAAAATTCTTTTACAGAAAAATATTCCTGATGATGGTTTTTCATTTAAAATCTATGAACGAGTTGATAGTCTAACTGCTTGTGTATTCAGATATTCAACCGAAACAGTATTTATCAATAATGAATACTTAGTGGATAGTCTTCTTGCTCAACCCGGAGATTATTTCGCTGGTTCTAGAACTGGTTATAGTAGTTTTGGTAACGGAATATTTAGCACAAAATGTATTGCTGAATATGAATACACAGTCTTAGATCTAATTACTGATGTGAAAGAACTACAAGACTAATCATTTATTCCGGGAATAAATTACACTTTGGCGAAGGAGATTGGTTTTATTAGTAGTTTTTCCTGTGAATTTGGTTGTGGAAGCTCTAACCTGGTCTATGCTTTAATTGATCGTATAGAGTATGGGAACAGAATTACTAATGTGAAAGAAGATGAATTATTTGCTCCTCCCAATGAATATATTCTTTATCAAAACTTTCCAAATCCTTTTAATCCATCAACTACAATAAGTTTTTATTTACCACGTAACTCAAACGTTAAACTATTAATTTATGATTTAAAGGGTGCTTTAATTCAAAATTTAGCAAATGACTATCTCAAATCCGGTGAATATAAATACTTTTTTAATGGTTCTTCTTTTAGTAGTGGTTTATATTTTTATCGATTGGTTACTGATGAGGTTATTTTATCGAAAAAAATGATTTTAATAAAATAATCTCATATGATACCCAAGCAAGCATCAAATGATACTAAAGTAAATAGCGAGGGCGAAATAATTATTTTAAAGCGGATCTTGTCCCGTTTTTTTAGTTATATTTTCCGTGTGTCTGTAAATATTACTTGCCGGCACCCGATCCGGCATGTAGGATACCTTTTATATGATGAATTACTGCCGGTATAATTGTTGTATCTTACTTTGATTGTCTCGATAATATAGCAAATTACATCTTGACATTATTTGCAGGCTAATATAATTTAATTTTGAAATAAATAACTTTTTGAGCTGCGCTATGAACGGAAAACATTTTACTGCTTTATTAAAATTTTCAGCCGTTATATTTTTTTCGGTTTTAATTATTAACGGCTGTAAAGAAGCCGAGCAGGTTATAGATGGAGGGATAGATCCAGATCCTGCCACCGGAGAGGAATCCTCATTTAACGGGCAGATTATTGATTTTATAACAGGCTCTCCTATTCAGGATGCAAGCGTTGTTGTAACCGGCGGTCCTTCGGAATTAACATTAACTACCGACACACAGGGAAAATATTCCGGCACGTTTAAATTAACCGCAGGCGTTAACCTCACCTTATTAACAGTAAAAAGCGGTTACTTGACCGACACAACTTCAATTTTTCTTCCCAAGGGAAAAGTAGTAACGGTTACAATTATTGAAATGGAGAAACAAAGCACAAACACAACTCCATCGGGCGAACCTAAAAGTGTTTGGTTAAAAAGTCTGAGTTCAACAGTTATCGGCGTTAAAGAAAGCGGTTCGGAAGAAACTTCGCGCATTGTATTCGAAGTTCAAGACAGTGCCGGCGTTCCGATAGATTTAACTCATTCTGTTGATGTTGCTTTTAGTTTTGGTTCCCATCCTAACGGCGGTGAAATTCTTAATCCTCCATTAGTTAAAACAAATAATTCCGGGCTTGCGGTTGTAAACTTAACAAGCGGTTTTAAAGCGGGTGTTGTTCAGGTAATTGCAGAGATAACGCGTCCTGGCGGTGCAAAAATTTCTTCGCTGCCTGTTCCCATTTCAATTCATGGCGGCTTGCCTGACTCGGTGCATTTTACAATCGCAACCGATCTTTATAATATTCCCGGCTGGAATTATATTATCACTGTTCCGATTTTTGCTTATGTGGGAGATAAATTTTCTAATCCTGTTCGCCCTTTTACTTCTGTTTATTTTGAAACAACAGGCGGAATTATTTCGGGCTCGGCTTTAACAAATGATGGGGGAGTCGGTTCGGTTAATTTAATTACTTCCGCACCTAATCCGGTTCACCCTGTTTTCGGACCCGGTTTTGCCACAATAACAGCACGCACTGCAGATGAATATCTAAACACAATTTCAAAACAAATGATTGTTTTATTCAGCGGAGTACCAATAATTGAAGTGGAGCCTCAATCAATTGACGTTCCGCATCTTGGTTCTCAATCGTTCAATTATATAGTTCGGGATCAAAACCAGAATCCTTTGTCGAAGGGAACGAGCATCACTGTAACAGTTGACGGTGAAAACGTCAAGGTGCTTGGCGATACTCAAATATCACTGCCCGATACACAGAGTAAGTTTTGGACGCAGTTCTCTTTTGTAATATATGATTCAAATGATTCTTTGAATGTGGTTAAATCTGTTTCGGCAAAAATAAGCGTTGACGGTCCGAATGGAACTTCAAGCAGAACGATTTACGGAATAGGACGTTAAATATTTTATCAGGCAGAGGCTTGATAATAAGCCTCTGCATCATTTCTCTTTCCTAATAAAACTTAAATTTGATTTTTCGAAAAAAGCTGAATAAATTAAGCACCACAATTAAGCTAAGTAATATTTTAATAAATTAACAGCGAGATAATTATGGCATCAGATTTAATTGCACATGTAGAAATACCTTCAACCAATTTAGAAAAAGCCTCCGGTTTTTATTCAAAGTTATTTGGTTGGAAATTTAAAAATTTTGGCAACGGATATCTTCTCTTTAACACCCATAAAAGTTTTACTGTGGGTTTAAGAAAAGTAGACGGTGTTGATAAAGGCGACACAACAATTTTTCATATAAGAGTGGAAGATGTAAGCGCTGCTTTAACTATGGCTGTTGAACTCGGCGGTCGTGTTTTCCGTGGAAAAACCACAATACCGGCAATGGGTTATTATGCTTTGATAAACGACCCCGACGGCAACACTATCGGTCTTTATCAGGGCAATTAAAATAATTTCGCTTACTAAATCCGGTCTATGTGCCGGATTTTTTATTTTAAAATTTGTCAAGATTCTTCTATTTAAACATATAATATTTTAGTTTTGAATCATTGAAGAAAAAAAATCATACTCCTAACCTGGACGAGCCAGAACCAAGTTATTTGAGATGAGTGATTGAATGGTTGAATGAAAAACATTCACCCATGCCTCTTCATTCATTCATGCTTTTTAGTCTTTTAGTTTGCAAATATTCTACCATATAGCACAAAAATTTAAGTGTTAAGGTACTACGTTTGCCTTCAATTTAATTTATTTCAGTTTGCCAATTAGAGCAGAAGGAATTTTATGCAGGAACAGATACAGCAGATATTCGGAAGCGTTAGTGAATTTGTTTGGGGTGTGCCTCTTCTAATCCTTTTGGTTGGCACCGGTATTTATCTTACTATTCTATTGCGGGGCATTCAGTTCCGAAAACTGTGGCACTCACTCTGGCTTGCATTAATCAAACGAAAAGATGACGGGGATAATCCCGGCGACATCTCTCACTTCCAGGCATTGATGACTGCACTTGCCGCCACGGTTGGCACAGGTAATATAGCCGGTGTTGCAACTGCAATTGCTGTTGGAGGACCCGGCGCATTATTTTGGATGTGGATAACAGGTTTGTTTGGCATGGCGACAAAATATGCTGAAGCCGTGCTTGCGGTTAAGTACCGCATCAAAGATGAAAACGGAGAAATGAGCGGCGGACCAATGTATTATCTTAGTCGTGGGCTTGGCATAAAATGGCTTGGAGTACTTTTTGCAATCTTTGCATCAATTGCTGCTTTTGGAATTGGCAACATGGTACAGTCAAACAGCGTAGCCGATGCGGTGCAGCATTCCTTTGGCATTTCTGTGGAAATAACCGGAATCATATTAGCCGTTGCAACCGGTTTCGTAATTCTTGGCGGAATTAAAAGCATTGGAAAAGTGACCGAAATTCTCGTCCCTGTTATGGTTGTCTTTTATATGCTTGCCGCTTTGTTTGTCGTTGTTATTCATGTCGATCAAGTTCCTTTTATAATTTCGTTAATATTAAAAGAAGCATTTACAAACACTGCGGCTTCAGGCGGTTTTGCAGGCGCAACTGTGATGTTGACAATAAGGATGGGGGTTTCCCGCGGAGTTTTTTCTAACGAATCGGGTCTTGGCAGCGCGCCTATTGCAGCAGCAGCAGCACAAACCAAGCACCCGGTAACACAAGCTCTTGTTTCGATGACTCAAACTTTTATTGATACTATCGTTGTTTGTTCATTTACAGGTTTTGCAATTCTTGTAAGCGGAGTTCTTGAAACGGGGCAGACAGGAGTTCCATTAACATCAATGGCTTTTGCAACTGCTCTCCCGGGAAATTGGGGTGGAATAATAATATCAATTGGGATAATTTTATTTGTGTATTCAACAATTCTCGGGTGGAGTTACTATGGTGAAAAATCTCTCGAGTTTTTACTCGGCAGAAAAGCAATTAAACCTTATAGAGTTTTGTTTGTGATAGCGGTATTTGTGGGGGCAATTTCAAAGCTCGATATCGTCTGGGCTTTTGCCGATATTATGAATGGATTGATGGCAATTCCTAACTTGATAGGACTGCTTGGTTTGGGAGGTATAGTTGCCGCAGAAACTAAAAATTATTTTGCTGACAAAAAGTAAGAGATTGAATTTGATAATCAAACCCGATGGGATTAGGATAAATAAACGATGTGTAGTTTTAACATTTGATTTGCTATGAATAAAAGTATTTTAAAGCAGATAAAAAATATGTTCGCAAAATCATCCTTTAGCCCAAGGATTATGCTGCTGGTTCATACTTTAATAATAATATTTGTGGCGATTATACTTGGAGCCATATCTCCGGATGACGAAACCCCGATTACTACAAATGCAGCTATTGTTGACGCAGCAACTTTAAAAGCGCCTGCAAAGAAAAAAAACAAAAACAAACAGACAGAAATTGTTGACTCAATAATTGTTGTTGATCCGATTATTTTAAAAGTAAAAGAATTAGCCGATACCTACAAAGCACGAGATTTTGATGACCTTAAATATGAATATACTTATGATTTACAGAAGGATATAGTTGGGAAGTCGGTTTTATTTTATGCCTATATAAGTGATATCTATAAAGAGGGAAAAGATATTTATTTTCAAGCGCTAAAAACTGTTTCAAATAAAAATTATTATTTGAAGATTAAATGCGATACAAGTACAGCACGTATTTTAAGGGATAACGGATTGTTCAGTTATTTTGTTATAAAGGTAGCTGCTGCGGAAAAAGTTTTCATCAGCACTTCTCAACGCGGATCGAAAAGTTCGGGTAATGACGTTCGGGATAACTCGGCGCCGGAAAGAGAAACAGTATTAATAACGGGGAAGTGTTTGGCAACCATAAAACAGGAATGATTACTTTGAAAAACTGCCCGATTATTCGGGCAGTTTAATTGATAATCAGCGTACTGCTTAATTACTTTCTATATCTTCAAAAACCGGCAATTCAATTTTCTTTATTACCATTTCTTTAGGCTTAACTTTTCCGTTTCCATTTCCATTCTTACCGTTTTTACCATTGCGCGGCGGATTATTTTTATCCTTAAAGTTTTTATAAGAAAATATTTTGTTTTGATAATTCCGCAGAACAATTTTGTCCGCATCATGATGAAGAACATAATTAGGAAGAAGAGGAATTTTTCCACCGCCGCCAGGAGCATCAATTACGAAATGAGGAATGGCAAGCCCGCTCGTATGCCCGCGCAGAGCTTCAATTATTTTTATTCCTGTTTCAATAGAAGTTCTAAAGTGATTAGCTCCCTTGGTTTCGTCTGCCATATACATGTAGTAGGGGCGCACCCGAATCTTCAATAACTTCTGCAATAATTCTTTAACGACGTCGGCATCATCATTCACGCCTTTCATCAAAACCATCTGGTTACCCACAGGAATTCCGGCGTTAGCAAGCATTTCGCATGCCTTGCTGCTTTGAGGAGTTATTTCCCAGGGATGATTGAAATGAGTATTAATATAAACAGGATGATATTTTTTTATCATATCACAAAGTTTAGGCGTAATACGCTGCGGCAGCACGCAAGGCATTTTAGAACCAATGCGTATAATTTCGATGTGTGGAATTTGACGGAGACGCGCAAGTATTTTTTCGAGCATAGTGTCGGTCAACATCAAGGGGTCACCGCCGGATAAAATTACATCACGTATCTCTGTGTGCTGTTCAAGATACTTGAACGCACTTTCAAGACCCCGCATAGAAATCTTATCGTGGTTGCCAACTTTTCGTTTTCTTGTGCAGAACCGGCAATACAAACCGCACTGACTTGTAGTAAGAAACAGCGCACGATCTGGATAACGATGAGTTATGTTTGGCACAGGGCTCATCGCGTCTTCCATTAGCGGATCTTCCTTGGCATCAAAGTCTTCCAATTCTTTTTTATCGGGCACACATTGTAACCAAATTGGGTCGCCGGGTTGCCGTATTAAACCAAGATAATACGGATTTATCCGCGCTTGAAAAAATTCGTCTAATTCTTCGGCAACGCCTCTGTCGAGATTGAATTTTTCAACTAATTCATCGACAGTGTGTACACTATCTCTAACCATTTGTTGCCACAGTTCCATAACTATCCTCGGCTATTATTGTTGAGTAAAATACTTACCAAAAATTATAAGGTTATCGCCAATCGAATAAAAATCATTTACCTCGGCGATAATCGAATAATTATTACGCATGTAAAAACTTCTCGTTGCAGAATAACTTTCTTTAGAAGAGGTTTCCGCAAGTAGCCATCTGCCGTTATTTTGTTTAACAAAATCTTCTGCATGAATCAGCAGTTCGCGACCAACTCCTTTTTTCCCGCTGCCGGGCATTGCAACAATCCAATATAGATCATACGTTCCTTGTGTTAAAGGACGCTGCCCGGTGCAGTGATAACCGATTACTTTATCTTCATGTTCGTAAACATAAAGATGATAATCGGTTTGCTCCGGATTGTTAGCCGCAATATTTATTAATTCCATTGCAACGTTCACTTCATTTTCGCTGAAGTTCGGAATATCACTTAAAATATTTTGAAGCAACGAAACATCAGCTTGCTTTATTTTGCGTATCATTTATTCGCCTTGTTAAAGCCAAATTTGCAATTGTAAAAAGTAAGTCGCCGTAACTTAAACCAGCCGCTTTGGCAGCGCGGGCAAAACCAGAATCTGTAGAGATATCAGGATTTGGATTCACTTCAATTACATAAGGAGTTCCACTCTTATCTAATCGGATATCCACTCTTGCATAATCGCGGCAGTTCATTGCTTCAAAAGCTGCAAGTGCGGTTGTTACTACCTGCTTTTTAACCTTAGCAGGCAGCGTTGCCGGGCACTGTGGTTTTGTGTGTTCGTAATAAACAGTATTTGCAATCCACTTCCCTTCGTAAGTAACAATTCTTGGAAGATGTGCGGGTAAACTTCCGAAACCAATTTCGGAAATTGGCAATGCCCGTCCTCCGAGTATCGCCACATTAAGTTCTCTGCCGTCTATATATTCTTCAACAATAACATTCTGTTTGTATGTTTCGAAAAGAAACTTTAATCTTTCGATAACGCCAGAATAGTTTTTTACCACCGATAGTTCGGATATACCAATGCTGGCATCTTCAGAATTTAATTTTAATATAACCGGAAAGTTTAAGTCAAAACTTTTTTTAGCGGGCATGCTGCCATACTCAATGCAATAAGACCGCGGAGTATTTATTCCGCATGCTCTTAAAATATTTTTCGTACGGTATTTGTTTAAGCAGTTGCCAAGAGACGAGGGTCGGTTGCCTGTAAATTCAATTCCAAGCAGTTCAAAAATACCCGCCATACAATACTCGAATGAGGCGATACCTTCGACCGACTCAACAAAATTGAATATTATAGTTGGATTTATATCCCGAATTAATTTTAAAGTTTTTACAACATCCATATCAATAGCAAGCGTCTCAACTTCTGTAAACCGCCCGCTTAAACTTTGTACTATGGTTTGCAAATCTGCCGCGAAGCCGCTTTCGGAAAGATCGTTTGACATTTCACCATGCACGGCGGGTTTTCCGTTGTATGCAGAAAAAATGCTGACAGGAGAATTGTAGCAAATCAATATTTTTGCGTCAATCTTCATATTAGGTTTTGCCTCTTTGCAGCAGAGAATAAAACTTTGTTTATCATATCGTTGTAATTTAATCCTGCGGTGCGGGCTGCTTTAGGGAAGCAAGAATTTTCTTCCGGGTTAGGCAATATTCCTGGCAGAGGATTAATTTCAATTATGTTCGGTATGTTATTCTTATCAAGGCGAACGTCTATCCTGCTCCAATCTTTGCACCTTAAAACATTATAAGTTTTAAGAACAGTTTTTTTTATTTGATCTTCAAGTTCTTTGCTTACGTTGGCGGGGCATCTGAAAACATCGAGAGGATTTTCTTTTGTATCAAGGATCCATTTAGCTTCGAAAGAATATATCGGAATGATGTCGCTCGGGAAATTGGCATAACTTATTTCTATAATGGGCAGCACGGTTGATTCATCGCCGTTACCAATAACTGCAACGGTAAATTCTCTTCCGGGTAAAAACTCTTCTATTAACGCCGCCTGATTATATTGAACAATAATTCTTTCCGCTTCATCGGCAAGTTGTTTTTTGTTTGTAACAAATGAAGAAGAAAAAATTCCTTTGCTCGATCCTTCAGAAACAGGTTTAACTATCAAGGGAAAATTGAGATCAACCGAAAGAACTTCGCTCAGTGTCTCTGCGGCAACAAAACGAGCTGTCGGTATTTTGTAGTATGATAAAATTTCTTTTGTTCTGGCTTTATCAAGACATATTGCCAGGGTCAATGCATCCGAGCCTGTGTAAGGAATACCGAGCATATCGAGCATCGCCGGTATCTGTGCCTCGCGGCTAACTCCGTAAGCGCCTTCCGCAACGTTAAAAACAATATCCGGGCAAAGTTTTCTTAAAATTTCAAACGAGTCGTGGTTCGCTTCAACCAAAGTTACTTCGTTCAAACATTCTAATGCAAACTTAACAGCATTAATTGTATCCCACGTATCCCACTCGGCGTATGTATCTACCATACTTTGAGCCGATTTTGTTTCTTCTTTCAAATTAGGGGATAAAATTTCATGGAAAGTTTCACTTTCTGGTTTGACATTAAATGTTAATGCAACATTCAATTTATCTTTTAGAAGAACGGATAAGATTTTTTTTCCTTTAAATTATTTTTAAAACAAATATAACTATTATAAATTTTAAGTCAATAAGTTTTGGTTGCTATATAATAAAAATTTAAACTTTTTTTTATAAAAAATGTTTTTGAGCAATACATTTTCTAAAATTTTTCCTGTTGAAGGTCAAAACCGAAAATTTTCATTTAAAGTTTTAAATATTTAAAAACTCTTTTAGCGCTTCTTTATTTTACACGCAAATATTTTTCGTGCAAATAAAATTATCAAAATGCTTTTGGGGAGTTTATAATCTTCTAAGCAATCTTTGCATACTTAAGACTTTTAGAATAATTTTTAATGAGATTAATTCTTAGGGAAGAATGTTTTTCATCTTTTAAGTGCGGATCTTGTTTTATGATATTAAACGCTTCTTCTTTTGCCGCGATAAGTATCTTGGTGTCAGTAACAATGTCGGCGTGTTTAAGTTCGGGGAAGCCGCTCTGTTCGGTGCCAAATATATTCCCGGGACCGCGAAGCTTCAAATCAATCTCTGCAACTTTAAAACCATCGAAGTACTGAACCATTGTTTGCAGCCTTACGGAAGATTTATATTTTTCAATCTGGGCAGGCGAGAGATACTCTAGATTATTTTTATACTTTGCTGCGGCTGCAGCATATTCATCTTTAGTAACAAGAATGCAGTAAGCCTGCTGAGTGCCGCGCCCGACTCTTCCTCTTAATTGATGAAGCTGCGACAGACCAAAACGATGGGCATCATTAATTAAAATAATATTTGCATTGGGTATGTCTATCCCAACTTCAATAACGGTTGTTGCAATCAGCACATCAAATTTGTTATCAAGAAAGCTAAGCATCACCTCTTCTTTTTCGCGCCATGTCATTCTTCCGTGAAGCAAGCCGAGCCGGAGCTGTTTCAAGTAGGTGTTTTGAAGTTCTTTAAAATATGTTTCGGCCGCTTTAAGCTCCAACTTTTCCGATTCCTCAACAAGCGGATATACAATGAATGACTGGCATCCTCTTTTTTTATTTTTGTCAACGATGAACTTATAAATGTCCGGCAGTTTTCCTTCGCCGCGCAAAATAGTTTTTATACTGATTCTGTTTTTGGGCATTTCATCAATAATTGAAACATCAAGGTCGCCGTAAACTGTCATCGACAAAGTTCTCGGTATTGGAGTTGCGCTCATTACAAGTATGTCGGGAGTCTTACCTTTTGCAAAAAGTTTTGCCCGCTGTTCAACGCCAAAACGATGCTGCTCGTCAACAATAACAAGTCCAAGATTTTTAAATCCGACTTTTTCTTCAAACAAAGCATGGGTGCCGATAATTATATCAGTTTCCTGCAGTTCAATTGCGCTTAGATTTTTATTCTTATCCGATTTTTTCTGTCCGCCTATTAACAAACTTGTTTTTATATTAAACTCTGGATGTTTCTCGTTTAGCATCTTCATCATTGCAGAAATATTTTTTGCATGCTGGTCGGCTAATATTTCTGTCGGCGCCATAAGCACAGCCTGGCAGCCGTTATCAACTGCGATTAGCATAGCAATCAGCGCAACGATTGTTTTGCCGCTGCCAACATCACCCTGCAAGAGGCGGTTCATAGGTTTTTCATCTTCCATATCTTTTCTTAATTCTGCAAGCACACGAAGCTGCGCCTTGGTTAATTCAAAAGGAAGAATTTTTAAAAATTCCCCGATGAGTTTTGTTTTAACTTTTAAGGAATTTCCAATTAGTTTTGTTTTGTAATTGTGCTTACGAAGCGCCACAAGCATTTCGAGATAAAATAGTTCTTCAAATTTAAATCGATAAACTGCTCTGTCGAATAATTCTTTCGTATCAGGAAAGTGCATCGCTTTTACTGAATCGACTATGTTTAATAGATTATACTTATGAACTAAATCTACCGGAAGCGTTTCGCTTAAATAATCCGCATACTGTTGAACAGCGGTAGCGATAATCCGGCGGATGCTCAAATCGCCGATATTTGTTTCGCGAAGCTCTTTCGGAATTTTATAGAAAGGAATAATCTTTCCGGTATTCAAAAACCCCCGAGATTCATCATCGCTTATCCTGTCATAATCAGGATGAACAAATTGAACATTGCCGTATTTAGTTAATGCAGGCTTGCCGGATAAAGCAAAAATATTCCCCGCATTAAAAACATCATAAAAATAATTTATCCCCTGAAACCAAACACACTCAAAAAATCCCGCAGCGTCTCTGAACTGAACTTTTAGTAATTCCCTGCGGGAGTATTTTATTATTTCTTTGCTCACAACGCTGGCAAGAATTGTAATCTCTCCTTCGAAACCGTCGAGAAGATATGTGTAAGCTTTTCCGGATGTAATTGTAGTACGTCTGTCGAGATGACGCGTTGGAAAATAAAACATTATGTCGCGAATGGTTTTTATTCCAAACTTTGCGAAGGATTGCGCCCGCTTAGGTCCTATCGACTTTAGGAACTGAACGGAGTTATCGAGAATATATACTTCGTCTTTATTGATCATACTAAAAAATAAACGAAGCTAATCGAATTTACAACAACGATGAAGACCGTTAGTAAAAAATATTTATTGTTATATTTGAGCACCAAATAAATCAGATCGGGTTTAATTTTGAAATGGAATGAGTTATTAAACAAAAATTTATTATGCGATGAACAAAAAAAAGATGCCGAAGAGGATGGCAGAAGCCAGTACCAGCGGGACTTTGACAGAATAGTTTTTTCATCTGCATTCAGAAGACTGCAGGACAAAACGCAGGTGTTCCCGCTCCCCGAAAGCGATTTTGTTCACACAAGATTAACACACAGCCTCGAAGTGTCGTGCGTCGGTCGTTCGCTTGGAACAAAAGCGGGGAAAATAATTATCGAAAGGCATAAAGAACTTCGGAGTGAATTTAAAAGCTTTCACTTCGGTGAAATTGCCGCAGCAGCATGTCTTGCGCATGATATTGGTAATCCGCCGTTCGGTCATTCTGGTGAAGATGCAATCTCGGAGTTTTTCAGATCGGGCAGCGGGGCGCGGTTTGAAAAACAAATTGATGATGTGAAAAAGTGGAACGACTTAACTAAGTTCGAAGGTAATGCGCAGGGTTTTAGAATTATTACAAAACTTCAAAACCCGAACATCAAAGGCGGTCTGAGATTAACACATGCAACGCTTGCGGCATTTACTAAATATCCTAAAGAGTCCTCAACTCTCGACGTTAAGACAAGTAGACTAAAGAAAAGTAAACTCTATAAAAAATTTGGATTTTTTCAGGCAGAAAAAGAATTGTTTATTGAGACCGCAATCGCATGCGGATTGATAAAACGAAATGATAAGAACACATTATTCTGGAGCCGTCATCCTTTAGCTTATCTTGTTGAAGCGGCTGATGATACGTGTTACCGCATTATGGATTTAGAAGACGGCTTTCATCTTGGACTACTTCCCTTCTCCGTAACCGAAGAATTGCTTAAACCTTTAACAGGCGCCAAACCGATGACGGGTTATGGAGGACGCGATGATAATGATAAGATCGGATACCTACGCGCCAAAGCGATTAATAACGTGGTGGAAGAAATAACGGAAGCATTTTTAGATTACGAAAAAGAAATTCTTGACGGAACATTTGAGAACGATCTTCTTTCAGTTATTAAATCTGACGAGCCGCTTAAAATTATTAAAGATGTTTCGGTGGAAAAAATATACAGCTACAAAAGCGTGGTGGAAAGAGAAGCCGCCGGTTATGAAGTGCTTGCCGGTTTGCTCGATACTTTTATTGCCGCTGTGAACGAATCGGCTGAAAGTGAAAATTTATCGTGGAAAAATAAAACCATCTTAAAATTATTACCGAAACAATTTCTTGGGGTCGAAGGCAAGCCCGTTGAAGATTTATATCTGCGTTTGTTAAAGATAACAGACTTTGTTTCCGGAATGACCGACTCTTACGCAGTTGCCCTGTTTAGAAAAATAAAAGGAATTTCTTTGCCGGGGAGATGATTGAGTTGGTTAACACAATAAGTTCATTTATAAAAAGGTAAGAATTCAACAAAAACTTTTTAGAAGAAAAAGAGTTGTTTAATCATTTGTTTTCCGGAGTGATAAGCAAATAAATCTTAAGGGCATCTCTAAAATTTCAAAATCAATTGTCATTGCGAGTTACCCAAAAGGTATAGCCTTTATTTATTAAAAGAATGACCTCATTGTCATTGCGATCCCGCATTGCGGGATTGGGAGCGAAGCAATCTCAAAATTCTACACTGGGATTGCTTCATTCGAGGACTCATTCGCAATGACACTTTGTTTTTAGAGATGCCCTTAAGAAAACTATTTCTGTCTACGGTTGAGATTGATTTTTTAATATCTTATTTTTTATGTGATTAATCAATGAGCATTATTATGAAAAAGAAATTACTATTTGCGGCTGTGTCTCTGCTGATGTTTATTACAAGCAATGCACAAACATTAGTTCAATCATTTCCTTTCCCCCGCTACACATCCTACAATTATTTTTGGGCAATAGCCGAAGTGGAAAACAACTTCTGGATCGGAAGTGATTATAGTTCCACCAGCGGTACTTACATAAATTCATGGATGTATAAAACAACAAAGCAAGGAGTTATTCTCGACAGTCTTCAAACTCCAATAAAAAATAATCATGGCTTGGTTTGGGACGGTACTCACTTTTGGATTGTGGAAGGATATCGCGCCCCGGGTTCAAGAATTTTCCGAATGGATATTTCTGGACAGTTTGTTGATACATTTTTTGTTGCACAGGTCATTGGCGGAATTCCGATTGGTATTGGCGATATTGCTTTAGACGGAGATAAAATTTGGTTCACAGTTTTCTCTCCCGATTTTGTTTCTTACCCAAACTCGTATGCCTACGCCTTTAACAGATTTACTAAGCAGTTGACTGACACTTTACCTCTATACGGAAGACAGCCGCTCGGAATTGCAGTCCGCGGTGATACGATATTTTATGTGAACGAAAACCAATACTCAAACGAGACCGAAAGAATTTATGCAATAAGTAAAACTACAAAAGATTCTCTCTTCTCTTTTCCTGCACCCGACCCTGACGGCAATTGCAATCCCAAAGGCTTATATTGGGATGGAAGTCACCTTTGGCTTGTTGCAGAAAGGATAGGAAATTCTTCGTGGGTTTACAAAACTTTATATAAATATGAAATCAGCGGAGGCGGAACTCCTATAATTACAACTTCGACAAACTCAATTGATTTTGGAAATGTGATTGTTGGAATGAATGAACAACGAACTTTTTCGATCTCGAATATTGGTTCAGCGCCGTTAGTTATTGATTCTTTCATCATCGCTAACCAACAGTTTACATCAACGGCAAATTTACCGGTTCAAATTCCGGTTGATTCATCAAAAGATTTTACAATAAATTTTTCACCGCAATCTTTTGGAAATGTAAATTCAATCTTATCAATTCATTCAAATGACGGCGGAACTCCGGTTAAAACTATTTCGCTTACCGGAAAAGGAATCAATTCCGGATCCGTCATTTCAGTTTCAGATACAATTTTAGATTTTCAATTTAGGGACCTTTACTCGCTTTCTTCCAAGAATTTTGAAATAAGAAACTTAGGAAGCGAACCGATATTTATAAATTCCGTTCAAACACAGTATGGTTTCTTTTCTTTCGATACTGTCGGATTTCAGTTCCCAATTCAAATTGATACGGGTTCGGTAAGAGCTTTTCGCATCTGGTTTGAAGGGAACAGTACAGGAATGTATTCTGATTCATTGACAATAATTAACTCTTCAATAAATCTTCCTCAAATTATTATTGCGCTTAAAGCTAATGTAGTTAGCAGGTCGTTTAATTATGGCGATGAAATGTGGAGCGTTCACATCCCTGACAATCCCTCTGCTTATATTCAAGATTATAAACCAATGAGTATAAAACATGGCTTTAGTGATATTCCCGGAAAAGAAGTTCTAATGGTTGCTTCACGAAATTACTATGTAATGAGAGTTAATCCCTACGCATCATATCAAGGAGATATTTTTTGGAAGTTCAACACCGCGACAAACAATAATAATACCGGCGCTGTTATGTTTCAGGATGCAATGCAGATAAGAAGCGATATTGATAACGACGGCTACACGGATTTGGTATTTGGGTGCGGAGGCGGAAACGAATTTGTTTACACGCTTTCCGGAAGAACCGGAAATTTAATTTGGGCTTACGGCGATTCGATTGATTATAATCGGGGGGATATCAACGGTTTGCGCGCAGACAAAGATTTTAATGGGGATAATATTCCTGATGTAATTATTTCTGCAAGCGGTTCTTCTGCCGGTGGAAGACACGCTGTGATCTGTTTGAATGGTTTAACCGGCGCAGAAATTTTTAACAAACCACAAACTGCTCAATATACTTTTGATGTTGAAACAACTCAATGGGGCGGAGTAATTTGTGTTGATCAAGGAAATGGCGGTCCTTATTTCTTAAATGCTTTTAATGATCTGGGCAATCCGCTATGGAGTCAATCTATTCCCGATGTTTGTTGGAGCATAAAACAAATTGATGATATTGATAATGACGCCGCCAAAGACATTGCCGCATTTATCGGCGGCACAAACGTTCGGGTTATGGCTTTCAGCGGTGCAAACGGAAGTGTATTATGGCAGAAGAGTTATACTAACTTCGCTACATTTAGCACAATTAAAATTGTTGAAGATAGGAATTTTAATGGTTATAAAGATTTAATCTTTTCAGGTAAAGAAGGAGTATTCCGTCTTGATTCAAAAACGGGCACAACAGTTTGGGAAAATTTTGTTGACGGCAGTTATGTCTTTGATGTTGATGAAGGAACTCCGATTGATTGGGGTGGCGAACTTCAAGTTATTGCCGGAACTAAAAACGCAAATTTCTTTAAACTAAATATTGATAACGGGTCAACGTTATTTACTCAAAATTTTGGTTCGCCTAATGATAATGCAGTTGAACGTGTAAAATTTGTCCAATCTTATGGAAGACCTTATCATACTGTTGTTATTGGTACGAGAGACGGCAGGATACTCGGACTGTCGGGCGGATTGTATGTTGTGCCGGTGGAACTGAATTCGTTTAGTTATTCGCAGACTTTTTCATCAGTAATTTTTAATTGGTCTACTGCTACCGAAACAAACAATAATAGATTTGAAATAGATCGTGATGGTGTGGTAGTTGGCAGAATAAAAGGCAGCGGAACTTCAACAGTCCGGCAGAATTATTCCTTCGAAGATAGAGATGTTCCGAAAGGAAAACATATTTACAAATTAATTCAAATTGATTATGACGGAGCATCTGAAATCTTAAAAGAGGTTGAGATAGATGTTAATTTGTTACCTAAAAAATTTCAATTGTATCAGAACTATCCCAATCCATTTAATCCGGCAACGACCGTTAAATTCGATTTGCCCGAAGATGCAATTGTAAAAATTGATTTGTTCAATTCAATCGGAGAAAAAATTATTTCTTTATTAAACAGCGAGCTGCAAGGCGGTTCACATCACCTTAACTTTAATGCGAAAGATATTTCTTCCGGAATTTATTTTTTGAGAATGACAGCAGAAAACAGAAACGGAAATAGTCTATTCACATCAACAAAGAAAATTACTTTGGTGAGATGAAAAGGGCGGCGCCTTTATTAGAAGAATGATATAACGCAGTCATTGTTCGATAGTCCGTTAGTCAATCCGTTAGCTAACTGATTAACGAATGCAATTTTTAATTTCTAAGTATGAGACTGCTTCGTTTATTGCAGTGACGATTCTATATCTATCATTATTGGTAGGAATGGACGAAGCAATCTTTTTTATTATCTAAAAATTGAGATCGCTTCGCCCACAAAAGTTAGTATCGCATGAGACTATTTCAGAACGATCATCTTTTTAGTCTGATGAAAATCTCCCGCGCTCAAGCTATAGAAATAAACTCCGCTTGGCAACTGCGAGGCATCAAACTCAATCTCATAATTTCCTGCAGAAAGATTATCATCCACAAGCACTGCAACTTCGTTACCGAGGATGTCATAAATTTTTAATGAAATGTTTTGTACAGACGCACCGCCGTGCGTCTCTACAGAAGGAATTGAATATTTTATTTTTGTGCTTGGATTAAACGGGTTCGGGTAATTCTGATAAAACGCAAATTCTGTTGGAATTGCTTCTATATTAACCTCAAGCTCACTGCTGTAACTGAATTCGCCGTTGTTATCTAACTGTTTTAGCCGGTAAAAAGATTTTCCCGAAATTACTGTTTCATCTGTAAAAGAATATTCTTTGTGTGAATTACTATTTCCATGTCCGGCAACAAAACCAATCTTCTCCCAACCTCTCCCGGCTTCGCCACCCTCTCCTTGAGAAGAGGGACGGAGTGAGGTTCTCTCTATTTCAAATCCGTAGTTATTTACTTCCGTTGCTGTTTGCCAATTAAGAGTTACTTTGCCGCCAGAAACTGATGCTGTGAATGAAGTTAGTTCTACCGGCAAAGGCGAACCACCCGGATTTTGCCATTCTAAGTATGGATAGCCACTATTAAAACCGGCATCCATATACCAAATAGCAGAACTCCAGCCGGCATCCAAAAATGTGGATTGTGTTGTCATTTCTGTGGTATTTTTCCCTGTACCGCCAGCGCTGATTTCTGTCCCTGAAGTTTGGGTATCCCAGAAACAATTAGTGACAGTTGCACCGGATACTGCTCCAACAAAGCCACCATAGTCGGATATTCCACCAGCTGAACCAATAGAGTAGCAGTTGCTAACAGTGGAACTTGTGATGGAATAAGCAAAACCACCGATTTCACGTTGGTTCTCGATATTCGCCGTAGAATAACAATTGCTTACATCGGAACTATTTTCAATAACTCCTATCAAACCACCAGCTTTAAGGTAGGATGTAGAGCCGCCCAATGACACACTACCCGTGCTGAAG
>Ga0210044_10000346_pt1 | contig 69202 bp, 50 predicted proteins | sample CryGey13umfilter_2_FD_183959 | JGI IMG/M metagenome (GOLD analysis project Ga0210044, IMG submission 183959) | Groundwater microbial communities from aquifer in Utah, USA - Crystal Geyser 4/9/14 3 um filter (SPAdes) (version 2) | ecosystem: Environmental > Aquatic > Deep subsurface >... | reverse complement strand
CGCGCAACTGAACGGATCATCCAACGTGCGGAGATGTGCACCAAGGAAGGCCCCGGCGGCCGGGTGTGGTCGGGATCCAGGACGCCGCGCCGATCGCCCACCGCGGCGGGGGAGTTGGGAGCGTAGCGGCGGCGTCATCGCCCGACCGCCGGGGGACACGAGAGATTTCAGGAGGAGGCGTGGGCCTTGGCGGCCTTGAGCACGGTGGCGCGGCGCTTGTTGGCCTTCTCGTACACGACGAGGGCCTCGACCGCGGATGGCGCGAGCTTGGCCATGCGCGTCACGACCTGCTTGGCCGTCAGCTCGTCGTAGCCGCGAAAGGGAGCCTTCACGGACACCTCCGCGGGCAGACTGGCGCGCTTCGAAAGCTCGCTCAGGCGCGCCTCGACGCGACCCTCGAGGCCGTCGAGACCGACCATCACGCTGGAGAGCAGGCGCCGCTCGAGGCCACCGCGGAGCAGCGTCAGGCGCAGCTCCCCGGAGGCGAGCTCGCGCTTGGCGCCGACGAAGCCGACCCACTGCCCGGCCTCGTCGCGGGTGGCGACGAGCAGGTGTTGGCCCGCGTCCACGGCTTCACCGCGAAGGGCCAGAGCGGCCTCGCGGGTCTCGGCGAGGAAATGCTGGCCCGCTTCGAGCGTGCGGTTGGCGAAGCTGGTCGCTGCGCCGCGGGTCTGCTCGAGGAAGTACTGGCCGTCCGCGACAAGACGCTTCTGACTGGACTCGATCTGAGAGGGTAGGGTCTGCATGGGATCTCCTTGACGCACTGCGTCTACGCCCTCTGTAACGCGCTGCGTCATCCGCGTCAAGTGGCGCCCTAGCGCGTCATTCCTCGCCGCAAGTCGCCGCCCTCTGGCTGACGCGGCGCGTCTCACGGCGGGGTCCGAGAGCCGGCTGGCTGGCCTCCACGAGCCCAGCGCAGCTTGACCGGCCTTCGTGCGGCGTGCTTCAACCTCCGTCGAACGCATGCCCCACACACTCCTCGCGCATATCCTCCTCCAGGCGATCCCCCCGACCGCGCAAGCGGCGCGCGCCGCCGAGCAGATGGACCCCATCGCCCTCGTCCTCCACGCCTCCACGGTCGTGCAGGCGGTGCTCATCATCCTCACGCTGATGGGGCTGTTCTGCATCTTCATCATGGGCGCCAAGGCGCTGCGCGTGTTCGCCGCGACCCAGGCCAGTCGACGCTTCCTCGATCTCTTCTGGGGTAGCGAGCAGGGACCCGACTGGACCAACGCGCGCCTCGAGGGCGTGTATGCGGAGATCAAGTCCTACTCGGCGTCACCCGTCGCTGCGGTCTTCCGCGCCGGCTACGTGGAGCTCGCGCGCATTGGCAGCGCCCAGACCGCCGGGCAGAACTGGGCTGGAGCCGCCGACATCGAGAACGTCTCACGGGCGCTCAAGCGCACGGCCAACAACGAGCTGACGGCGCTCGAGACCATGCTGCCCTTCCTCGCGACCACGGCCTCCACGGCGCCCTTCATCGGGCTCTTCGGCACGGTCATCGGCATCATGAACTCCTTCATCGCCATCAGCGGCAACCGCAACGCCAGCCTCGACGTGGTCGCGCCCGGCATCGCCGAGGCGCTGATCGCGACGGCCATCGGCTTGATGGCGGCGATCCCCGCCGTGATGGCCTACAATTTCTTCACCCGACGCATCCGCGTGTTGGAGAGCGAGATGGAGTCCTTCTCCAACGACTACCTCAACATCGTGCGCAGGCACTTCCTCAAGGGCTGAACCGAATGGGTATGAGCACTGGCGGCGGCGGCCATCGAGCGCCCCTGGGAGAGATCAACGTCACACCGATGGTGGACGTGATGCTCGTGCTCTTGATCATCTTCATGGTGGCTGCGCCCATGATGTCCACGGGCGTCTCCGTGGATCTGCCCGACGCGCACGCGCCGCGCATGGCGCTTGACGAAGAGAAGCTCCTGCTCTCGATCACCGCGGATCAGAAGGTCTACCTCGGCGACACGGAGGTGCCCTTCGACAACCTCGATCAGGCGCTGCGGACCAACGCGCGCCTTGCCGCCGACCACGAACTCTACGTGCAGGCGGACGAGAACGTGCCCTATGGGTTCGTGGTGCGTGTCTTCGCCGCGGCGCGCCAAGCCGGCGTGACGACTCTGGGTCTGGTGACGGATCCGGCCGCGGGACCGAGCCCGCAGGATCCCCAGGTCCAGGTGCCGAGCGCCCCCTCCGGAGGGACCGGGAGCCACTGATGTACGTCGATCCGACGGATTGGCGACCGCCTTCACTGCTCCAGTTCGGAGCCTTCGACTCGCAGGCGCTGCTCGGTGGCTTTGGGGCCATCTTCGCCTTCGCGGGCGCCATCGCCTTCGCCATCGCGCTCGAGATCTTGCTCGGCGGGGTCGTCTTCGGGAGTGACGCCGAGCACGCGAACGAGGCCCCGCCACCGCGCCAGGTCATCACGGCGCGCTTCGTCCAGCGCGGGCGCATCCTGCCGCCGAACGAGATGCCGAATCGACAGGTGCCGCGCCTCTCGACCGCTCCACCCCAAGGGGTGACCGTGTCTCGGACGCCCACGGAGCACGAGAATCGCCCGGACGCCGGCCCTCCGCCGCCGAACGCCACGGACGATCTGTTGCGTCGGCTCGGAGATCGCGCCCAGGTCTTCGCCGAGATCGCGGAACAGCGCGATCGGGAAGGCGATCCGAACGGCCTGGAGGAAGGCACGGAGCGCATCGCCCAGGCGGGCGATCTGTACGCTGGGCAGCTCTACATGCTCTTCCGCCGAGGCTGGACCGTGCCGGAGACGATCTCGGACGAACAGCGACAGGAGCTGCGCACGGCCGTGACCATCGACATCAGCGAGGACCTGCACGTCACGGATTTTCGAGTGGCGACCTCGAGCGGCAACCCGCTCTTCGATCAGAGCGTGCTCAACCGCCTGACGGAGGTGAAGGACTCCAACACCACGCTGCCCGAGCCTCCGACCGAGGTGGCCGCGCAGTATGTGGGCCAAACCATCACATTGCGCTTCCTGGGTCGTAACGCACGATGAACCATTCACGATCGGACACGTCCACTCCATGATGAACCGCCGCCTGCCCACGCTCCTCGCCCTCGTCCTCATGTCGAGCGCCCTCTGGTTGATCGCCATGCCCCACCTGTCGCTGGGTCAGGAGGCCACGCCACAGGAGCAGGATCTGCCCGAGCGCGGCGTCGTGATCGAGATCGACTCGCCCGATCGCGCGCTGTTCAAGATGGCGGTGCCGAACCTGAGCGGTAGCGGCGGCATGGGCGGCACGGCGGCCGACGTGATGCGCAACGACTTCCACCTGGTGTCGCTCTTCCAGGTGCTGGACTCGCGCTCCTTCATCGCCAACCTCGAGCAGGAGGGCCTCGACATCGAGCCGGGAGCCTGGACCGCCGTTGGCGCGCAGGGCGTGATCAAGGGCGTGATTACGGGCTCTGGCAACAACCTGACGGTGGAGCTCCGCCTGTACGAGCTCGCGCGTGGAGGATCGGCGACCCTGACGCGCACCTACCACGGAGGTCGCGGCGAGGTTCGCGACTTCATGCACGACTTCGCCAACGAGGTGCTGCGCGTGTTGACCGGAACACCGGGCGCCTTCGGCACGCGCATCGCGTTCGCGCGGCGATCGGGTCCCGGGCACAAGGACGTCTACGTCGCCTCCTTCGACGGCCACTCGGTCGGACGCATCACGGACGGCAGCGGGGTCTCCATGCTGCCCGCCTTCGGCCCCGGCGGCGTCTGGTACTCGCGCCTGACCGACCTCGGCATGTTCATCACCAACTCCGGCGCCGAGGGTCGGCCCGTCATCAACGGTGACGGCCTGAACATGGGCCCGGTGCTGTGCAATGGCCGCATCTACTTCACGTCCACGCGCGACGGAAACTCCGAGATCTACAGCGCCGAGCCGGACGGCACGGATCCTCGACGGATCACTCACCATCCCGGCATCGACGTCAGCCCCTCCTGCGGTCCTGGCGGGCGCATCGCCTTCGTCTCCACGCGCCACGGCAGCCCGCAGATCTTCGTGGTGGACGGCAACGGCGGCGGCATCCGGCGCGTGACCTATCGCGGCAGCCACAACCAGACGCCCTCCTTCTGTCCCGACGCGAGCCAGCCCTTGATCGCCTTCACCGGTCGCGGCGGCGGCATGGACGTGTTCACGGTCAACGTCGCCACGCAGCAGTACACGCGGATCACCCAGGGTCAGGGCGTGAACAAGGATCCTGCCTTCTCCCGCGATTGCCGCATGCTCGCCTTCTACTCCTCGCGTGGCGGCATCTACATCTCGAACCCCGAGGGTCTGAACCAGAACCAGGTGATCCCGGGCAATGCCGAGACCCTGCGCTGGTCACGCTGACGCGTGCCGGGACCTGCGCCAACTCCCTTCAAGCTCGTGCGAGAGTCGGGTATCGTTCTTCCTCCATGGGCGTAGGTCATCGCAGGCGGGGATCGACCCGATGAGGACGCTCGTGGTGGACGACTCCGCCTCGATGCGGCGCCTTCTCGGCGACGTGCTCGAAGAGCGCGGGCACGAATCAGTCGCCGTCGATACGGCCGAGCGCGGTCTGGCGGCGCACCTCGAGCACCCCTTCGACATCATGCTGGTCGACTGGACGCTCCCGGCGATGAGTGGGCTCGACCTGTGCCGTGAGATTCGCTCCATGCCTGGAGGCGACGACGTGATCATCCTCGTCGTCACGGGCCGAAGCCGGGTGGAAGACCTGACCGCGGTGCTCGACGCGGGCGCTTCGGACTACCTGGCGAAGCCGCTCGACCCGGATCTCCTGCGCACGCGCCTGATGGTCGCGGAGAGCCGAGCGCGCGAGCTCACGCGACGCCGACAACTCGAGCTGGCCATGCGCCAGTCGGAGAACGCCTTTCGCAGCCTGATCGAGTCCTCCCCGGACGGCGTGCTCGTCTATCGCGACGGCACGATTCACTACGCCAACCCTCGGCTCCTGGCCTACCTCGACTACCCGGACGAAGACGCCCTGTTGGGCACCTTGGCCGAAGACCTGGTCTATGCGGAGGATCTGCCGCTCTGGCGTGAACGGGCCGAGTCCTTCACCGCGCGTGGGGAGGCGGCTTTGCCCACGGAGCTGCGCCTCTTGCGTCGCGACGGGGCCGTGGTGACGGCCGAGGCGATCAGCATGCCCGTCGTCTACAGGGGCGAGCCCTGCACCCTGAAGACTCTGCGCGATCTGACCGAGCGCAAGGAGATGCAGGCGCATCTGGTGATGACGGACCGCATGGCCTCGGTCGGCACGCTGGCGGCGGGCGTGGCCCACGAGCTGAACAACCCCTTGGCCTACGTCGTGGGCAATCTCGAGCTGATGAAGGAGGCGCTCGGCGCGAGCGATCCCGAGACCGACCTGCTGGCATTGGCGACGGAGGCCGCTCAGGGCGCAGAGCGCATGCGGCACATCATCCGCGACCTCGAGACCTTCTCGAAATCGGACGACGAACGCGGCGCCGTCACCGAGGTCCTGCCAGCGCTGAAGTCCTCGATCAGCATCTGCGCGAACGAGATTCGACACCGCGCGCACCTGACCCGCGAGCTCGGAGACGTCCCCGACGTGACCGTCTCGGAGTCTCGCCTGGGGCAGATCTTCGTCGCGCTCTTGATGAACGCAGCTCAGGCGTTGGAGAGCCGGGGCAGCGGCGCCGAGATCATCGTGCGCACGTCCACGGACGATCAGGGCTGGGCGCAGATCGAGGTGGAGGACAACGGCCCCGGCATCCCGTCGGAGGTGATGGGGCGCATCTTCGATCCCTTCTTCACCACCAAAGCACAGGACGTCGGGACGGGCCTCGGCTTGTCGATTTGCCACAACATCGTGACCGCCGCGAAAGGCCGGATCCAAGTGGACACGCAGCCGGAACGTGGCACGTGCTTCCGGGTCTCGTTGCCAGCGGCGCCGTCGGGCGCGAAGCGACCTTCGTCGAGCCACCGACTGCGCGCGACCCACGGCGCATTCGTTTCCGCTCGCGTGCTCGTGATCGACGACGAGCCCTTGGTGGGGCGCTCCATCAAACGCGCCTTGAAGGGCCATCAGGTCGAGGTCGTGACTGGAGGCGCCGCCGCCGTCGCTCTGCTGGCGGGCGAGCAGCACTTCGACGTGATCTTCTGCGACCTGATGATGCCGAACGTGAGCGGAATGGACGTCTTCGAACGCGTCTCGCGCACCCGGCCGGAGATCGTGAGCCATTTCGTGTTCATGACGGGCGGCGCGTTCACGGCACGGGCGAAACGCTTCCTCGAGGACACGGAGAACGAGATGCTGGAGAAGCCTTTCGACCTCCGCCTGGTGAGGGAGATCGTGCACGCACGCGCCGTCCAGAGCTGAGCGTCGCGTCTGACACACGCTCGCGTACGCGCTTCGACGCGCGTTCGACCTTCGAGCGTGGGGAAAGCGCGCGCGCGACCTTCGTGCGCTCGGGGCGGTTGGGCGTCAGCGAGCGCGGGCGTTGCCGGTCAGGGCGCGCGCGTGATCGAGGAAGGCGCCGAGCAGCTGCGCCGTGTCATCGGCGTCAGGGTCGAAAAGTCGCGCGTGCGCTTGGGCGAGCGCCGCCTGCTCGGGCGGCAACTCGGCGGCGAAGGCGCGGTAGCGGTCGCGAGCCTCCTCGCCGAGTAGATCGGGATGGAACTGCACGCTCCAGAAGGGCGCGCCCCGCACGCGAAAGGCCTGCATGCGACAGGCGTCGGCGCCGGCGAGCAGGGTCGCCGCCTCGGGCGGCTCGGGTACGGAGTCCGAGTGACCCGTGTGGGCGCGAAAACGTGAGGGCAGATGCCCGAAGACGGGATCGGCCGCGCCTTGCTCGGTCAGCACAAGCTCGATGGTTCCACGCTCGGCCGCTTCGGACCGCGTCACGACCTGGCCGCCGAGGTGCAGGCCGAGCAGTTGATGGCCAAAGCAGATGCCGAAGCTCGGCAGGGCGTCTTCGAGGGCTCGATCGAAGACCTCTCTCAGCCCGGCCACCCACGGTTGGCTTCGGGGATCGTGCACGCTGAAGGCGCCGGACCCGCCCACGAGCAGCGCGTCGATTCCGTCGAGCCAGGCGCGCTCGGGAGCGAGTTCGAAGACGTTCCGAGTGGAGAGCAGGTAGGAGCGCGTCCCGAGGCGGCGCGCGATGCACTGCTGCTCGTGGACGATCATGGGGTCGCCGGGCGCTCGAATCTGAACCAGGAGTACACGCATGGAGAGTCAGCTCGCGACGAAGGGCCGCGCCTCCTGATGTTCGGCCAGGTAGACGCGATTTCGGCCCGCGCGCTTGGCCGCGTAGAGCGCTTCGTCGGCGCGCGACCAGGTCTCGGCCGAGGCCTCACCCAGCCTGCTCTGAGCCACGCCGACGCTGACCGTGAGGCACCCACCCGCTTGGCCCTTGCCGCCTGGGATCGGCGCCTGAGCGACCGCCAACCGCAGCTTCTCGGCCACGGCGCCCGCCTCGAGCAACGTCGTCTTCGGCAACAGGACGACGAACTCCTCGCCGCCGACGCGCGCCACCGTGTCGACCTTGCGAACCTCCGCGGAGAGCACGCGCCCGAGCTCGCGCAGCGCCGCGTCTCCCGTGGGATGCCCCTCGCGATCGTTGAGGTCCTTGAAGTGGTCGATGTCGAAGGCGAGCACGGAGAAGGCGTGGTCGAAGCGCTCGGCGCGCGCCTCCTCGATCTCGAGCTGGCGCAGCAAGATGCGCCGATTCGGCAGTCCCGTGAGCTCGTCGTGCGTGGCGAGCTGGGAGAGTTCGCTCAACATGCGCGCGCGGCCGATGGCCATGGCCACCTGGTCGGCGATGGCCCGCAGGAAGCGCACGGTCTCGCCGGCGAGGCGCTCCGAGCTGGATCGCGTCATGGCGAGCAAGCCGATCAGCTGATCGCCCGACTCGATGGGGATGGCCGTGAACGACCCCTCGCGCGGCGCCTGACCCCAGAAGGAGAGATACGCCGGATCGGCGGAGACGTCGGGCACGTGGATCGGACGCCTGCGCTCCGCGACCTCGCCGGCCACGCCTTCTCCGCTGGCGATGGAGCGCCCGAGCACGGCGGTGGGATCGGCGAAGCCACGCGCGGCGCGCACGATGAAGCGACGCTCTCCGTCCACGTCTTCGGCCAGCAACAGCGCGAACTCCCGCAGACCGAGCGCGGGCACCAACTCATCAGCGAGATCCTCGAGCAGCTCGCCCATGTCGCGATCACGCACGCTCGCTCGCAGCACCTCGAAGAGCACGGCGCGCTCCTTGAGGCGAGCTTCCAGGGCGAGGCTCTTCTCCGCCAGCTCCGCCTTCAGCGTGAGCTCCTCCTGCGTGGCCAACAGCTCGCGCTCCTGATCGATCATGTCCACGCGCAGCGAGGTCATGTTCGCGAAGAGCTTGTTGACGGCGTCTGCCGTGCGACCGATCTCGTCCCCACCCATGCGGGGCAGGCGATGCAGATCGCCACCCTGGACGCGGTCCTCGACGAAGTTCGCGACCTGGTTCATGCGACGGCCGATGGCCCAGTGGACGAAGATCGCCGTGAGCACGCCCGCGCCGAGCGAGGCGGGCATGATGGCCATGCTCCACAGGCCCCAAGCCAGCGGCGACGCGCCGAACACGGGCAAGAGGAGCTGAAGAAGTGCCCCCCCGACGACCGTGCTGACCAGCGCGAGGGCGCCTGTGCGAGCGGCCAGCTTCGACATGGTGGATTAGGCGAATTCGAAAATGCGCCGAACCCGAGTACCACCAGTACGGCAGCGTCGCCGTCGAGGCGGGATCACCCGGATGTGCGCGAAAAAAACACTGCGCCGCAGGGCGCGGTGGCGATGCGTGGATTCGAACCACGGACCTAGCGCGTATGAAACGCCCGCTCTAACCAACTGAGCTACATCGCCAGAAGGAGCGCTGTGTAGGATCCTTGGCGGCGGCTGTCAACGAGCGGACGCCTGAAGCTCCAAGCGCTGCGTGGCGCGGGTGGAATGCATGGTCTGCGAAGGCCTCCGCCGCCGAGGCCGGGTGGAGGGTTGGTCTGCGTCGGCGACGGCTCAGCGCAGGGTGATCTTGGGCAGCATCTCGGCGCGGGTCTTGCGGCGGAAGAGGGCCAGGCTGGTGTTGGGGCCCGCGGCCTCGAGTTGGCTCGTCAGCTCGGGGGTGAGCGCGTCGCGTGCCGCGGTTTGGTCGTCGAACGCCCAGAGCGAGAGGCGCGAGAAGTGCAGAGGGTGTGCGTCGGCGCGTCGCCGCGGTGGCCCCAGGATCTTGGACACGACCCGCGTGGCGTAGGCCCGGCGGCCGCCCGCCTCGATCAGCGACGCTTCGATCTCGGGCGCGTCGTCGTCATGACCGAACGCGAGCAGGACGCGATCGTGCGTGAGCTCCGGAAAGAGGGCCTCCGCATGCGTGAAGGAGGCTTCGAAGCGAGCCACGGCCCTTTCGCGAATCGGGTTGGCGACGAGCATGTAGTAAGGCGTGAGGACCATCCGCACGAAGTGGCGGTGGCTCGGATAACGGACGATGAGCAGCGAGTCGCAGAGCCGCTCACCGTGAAGCGTGTCGACGTGGCTGCCGGCCCAGCGCAGGCGCCCTCCGTTGAGCGCGAGCACGGGGCTGACCATAAGCCCGTACCAGCGATAGGCCTCCTCGTTCGCGTAGGTGAGGAGGTTGGGCACGTCGATGGGCTCGGGGAGCTTCGAGCGATAGAGCTTGGTCAGGGCGCGGAGCAGGGACATGGGGACCTCTTGGGCCGGCGTCGAGCCGCCTCGTCCGGTTCGACGCGTGTTGAGGCGAGACTGTTACTCTGGTCAGGTGACCGGGCCCAGAGCGTTGTGGATGTGCGTCGGCGTCGCCTGCCTGTGGGCCGCCTGCGCCGGCACGCCCGGCCGCCCACGTGCTCCGGAAAGAATGCTGGAAGCATCTGAAGAAGCTCCCGAGAGACCCCCGGAGGCTTCGGGGGAATCCGAAAATGTGCGGGAAGCTGTGGACGCGGGTCCGGCGGCTGAAAATGTACTGGATGCTTGGGGAGGGGTTGAAAATATTGATGAAAACCTCGTGGTACGGCTGGCGGCGAGCGATCAGGATGCGCTCGATGGGCGGATTCGCGAGGCGATTGATTCGCATTTGATACCCGGCGCGGTGGTGGTGTTGGGGCGCGCGGATGGGCTGATCTTCCAGCGCGCGTATGGGCTGCGCGAGACGTATCCCGGGCCCGAGCCCATGACGCTCGACACGATCTTCGACCTCGCGTCGCTGACCAAGCCCGTGGTCACGGCGATGGCGGTGATGCAGCTCGCCCAGGCTGGACGCCTCGATCTGGACGCGCCCGTCTCGCGCTACCTGCCCGAGTTCGCCGCACACGAGAAGACCGCCACCGTCCGCCAGCTGCTGCTCCACGTCAGCGGCTTGCCCTCGGTCGATCCCCTCTCCGCGTATACGGGCCCGCGCGCCGCGGACCTCGCCCGCATCCTCGCACTCGCTCCGGAGGCGCCCGCGGGCACGCGCTACGCCTACTCCGATCTCGGCTACATCGTGCTCGGCGCGCTGGTCGAACACGTCTCGGGCGACTCTCTGGCGGACTACGCGCGCGGCCACATCCTCGGCCCGCTGCACATGTCGAGTAGCGCCATGGGTGGCGTCCCCGGTCAGGATGCCCGCGTCGCGCCGACCGAGGAGCGCGACGACCTGCCCATCCGCAACGTGGTCGACGATCCGCGCGCCTACCGCCTCGGAGGCTACGCCGGCAACGCGGGGCTCTTCAGCAGCGCCGACGATCTCGCCCGCTTCTGCCGCATGATGCTGGGCCAAGGCGAGCTCGCAGGTGCACGTCTGCTTTCAGCCGCCAGCGTGGCCGAGATGACCGAGGCGCGCGATCTCCCCGGTCACCAGCGACGCGGGTTGGGCTGGGACATGGATCCGGACCACGCCTCCGGGCTCTCCGCGCAGGCCTTCGGTCACGGCGGCTACACGGGCACGTGGCTCTATGTCGATCCCGCGCAGGACCTCTTCGTCGTGCTGCTGACGAACGTGGTCCACGGCGGGCAGTCCGGCACCCTGGGAGCGCTGCGGCGGGACGTCGCACGCGTGGCCGTGGACGCCTTGCCTCGAGTCGCCGCCCCGCGACAGCAACCTTCGCCGCCCGTGCTCTGCGGCGTCGACCTCCTCGAGCGCGAGGGCCTGCACCTGCTCGCGCCCGCCACGCCGGAGTCGACGCCCGCCAGCCACGAGCCGCCCGCCAGCACTCGGCTCCGCGTCGGCCTCCTGACCCACGGCGCCGCTCGCACCCGCGACGGCCTGCGCACCGTGGACCTCTTCGTCGACAGCCCCGCGATCACGCTCACGCGCATCTTCACGCCCGAGCACGGCATGAACGTGCGACACGAAGGCCGCGTCCGGGACAGCAGCTACCGCGGCGTGCCCATCACGAGCCTCTTCGGGCAGAGACGCGCACCCACGCTGGACGAGCTGAGCGCCCTCGACGTGCTGGTGGTCGATCTGGTGGACGTCGGCACCCGCTTCTACACCTACCCCTCGACACTGCTGGCGACGCTCCAGGTGGCTGCGCAGTCGCACACCCGGGTCGTGATCCTCGATCGCCCGAACCCGCTCGGCGGCGAGAGCGTCGAGGGCCCGGTTTCGAGCCCCGCGCGTCGCTCCTTCGTGAACTCCTTTCCGCTGCCGGTCCGCCACGGCATGACGCTGGGTGAGCTCGGCCGCCTCTTCGTCTCCCAGCTCGGGCTGGACGTCCGGCTGAGCGTGCTAGGCCCGACGGGCTGGCGTCGCAGCATGCTCTGGGAGCAGACCGGCCTCGCCTGGACAGCCCCTTCGCCCAATCTACCCACGGCGCGCGCCGCGCTGCTCTACGCAGCCACCGGCCTGGTCGAGGGCGCCAACGTGAGCGTGGGCCGCGGCACCGACACACCCTTCGCGGTCGTGGGTGCGCCCTACCTCGACGGCGCCGCCTTGACCGCTCGCCTCGAAGCTCGACAGCTGCCGGGTGTGCGCTTCGAGGCCGTACGGTTCCGACCCCGTGCCGCGCCGCACCGCGGGCGCCCGTGTCGCGGCGTGCGCCTGATCGTCACGGACGAGAGCGCCTTTCTGCCTGTGCGGACCGGCTTCGCGCTCTTGCTGGCGCTCTACGCCGAGGCGCCGCGAGACTTCGACCTCGACGCCACGGGTGGCTTGGTCGGGGACGATACCCTGCTGACGAAGGTGCGCGAGCACACCAGCCTCGAGGATCTCGTAGCGAGCTGGCAGGCGAACCTGGCGGTGTTCATGTCGACCCGAGCGCAGGGGATGGAGGAGCCAAGCCAACGGGTCGACGTCCCGCCGTCAGCGCCCCAATGAGCCCGCGGCTGTGGGCGTTGTCGCACGGCGTGCCACCGAATACTCGCTATTCTGTCCGCCATGGCACCTACCCAAACCGATCTTGGCTCCGCGCCGACGGCCCTCCCGAAGCTCGGCTTCTATCGCTTTCGCCAGCTCGATGAGCGCGTGCTCCTGACCGGCCAAGAAGGCTCCTGGATGATGATCGACAGGGGCGAGTTCGCGGCCTTGCAGCGCGGCGACCTCGGAGGCCTCGAGACCCGCCTGCGCGAGGCCAACCTGCTCGATCGCCCCGAGCGCGCCGACGTGGCCGCCTCGGCCCTGGCCAAGCGCAGGCCCTTCCTCGCCCAGGGGCCCAACCTGCACATCCTGATCGTCACGCTCCGCTGCAACGAGACCTGCGCCTACTGCCACGCCTCGCGCGCGGCGGAGAGCGATCTCTCTAGCGACATGTCCTTCGAGACGGCCGAGCGCAGCGTGGACCTCGCGCTCTCGTCCACCAACTCCGACATCACCATCGAGTTCCAGGGTGGCGAGCCTCTGCTGCGCTTCGATCTGTTGAAGCACATCGTCGACTACACCCTGGAGAAGAACCAGAAGGCCAGGAAGACGCTGTCGTTCGCGCTGGTCTCCAACCTCGCCGCCATGGACGACGAGAAGCTCGAGTGGTTGGTCGAGAACCACGTGCAGGTCTGCACCAGTGTGGACGGACCGGCCGAGGTGCACGACTCGCAGCGCAAGCTGGTGGGGAAGAGCGCCCACGCCGAAGCGGTGAAGTGGATCCGGCGCATCAACAGCGCCTACGAGGAGGCCGGACTCGACGCCAACACCTACCGCGTGGAGGCCTTGCTCACGACGACGCGTCGGACGCTGGCGCTGCCCCGCGAGGTGGTCGACACCTACCTCGAGCTCGGCTGTCGCGCGCTCTTCCTGCGCCCTCTGGATCCTTTCGGCTTCGCCGGGCGCACGGCCGCGCAGCTCGCCTATCCGATCGAAGACTTCCTCGAGTTCTACCGGACCGCCGTGGACTACATGCTCGAGAAGAACCGCGAAGGCGGCGAGATCCTCGAGCGCTTCGCAGGCATCTTCTTGACCAAGATCCTCAGCGGCGAGGATCCGAACTACCTCGACATCCGGAGCCCCTGCGGCGCGGGCATCGGCCAGGTCGCCTACGGCTACGACGGACGCGTCTTCACCTGCGACGAGGGTCGCATGCTGAGCGAAGAGGGCGACGACACCTTCGTCATCGGGGACGTGAAGACGAGCAGCTACCGACAGCTGATGGGACACGAGACCGTGCGCGCGCTCGCCGTCGCCTCGAACCTCGACACCCAGCCCCAATGCAGCAGCTGCGCGTATCAGCCCTTCTGCGGCGTGTGCCCGGTGCACAACCACAAGACCCAGGGCACGCTCTTCGGGCGCACCGCCGAGAGCACGCTATGCAAGCTGCACATGGGCATCCAAGACTACCTCTTCCGCAAGCTCGACCAGGCCGATCCGGACGTGATGGCCGCCTTCGCGAAGTGGACGACCGTGCGCCCGCGGGATCACTACCTCCACCGCGCAGAGGTCCGATGAGCGCGCCCCGCACCGATCTGAAGGTCGGCTTCGCCTGCAACAACCGCTGCGTCTTCTGCGCCCAGGGCGAGAAGCGCCGTGGCCACGCGCGCTTCGACTTCGACGAGCTCGTCGACCGCATGAAGAAGGCCTATCGCCCAGGGGCGGGCCTCGTGCTGACGGGCGGCGAGCCGACGCTGCATCCGGACTTGCCCAAGCTGGTCCACGCCGCGCGACACCTGGGCTACCGACCTGTGCAGGTGCAGACCAACGGTCAGCTCCTGAGCTACGCCAAGAAGGTCGATGTTCTGATACGCGCCGGCGCCGAGGAGTTCTCGCCTTCACTGCACGGCTCCACGGCCGAAGTGCACGATGGACTCACGCGCGCGCCGGGAAGCTTCGAGTACTCCAAGGCGGGCATCCGCAACGTGGTCGCGGCCGGCGCCATCGTCGTGACCAACACCGTCGTCACCAAGCAGAACCTGCACTGCCTGGTCGAGACGGTGGAGCTGCTCCATTCACTGGGCGTTCGCGAGATGCAGCTCGCGCTCGTGCATCCCGTGGGCACCGCCGAAGCGCGCATGGCGGACGTCGTCCCGCCGATCGAGCAAGCGGGCGTGGCCATCCGCAAGGCCGCGCGTCGAGGCATGGACCTCGGCATGCGCATGATGGTCGAGGCCATGCCGCCTTGCCTGATGCGTGGCGTGGAAGAGGCCATCGTCGAGGACATGATCCCCGAGACGACGGTGATGGACATGGACGGAGAAGCCTTCGCCTTCTCCGACTGGCGCCGCGACGAAGGCAAGGCCAAGGGCCCGCCCTGCGAGCGCTGCGCAAAGAACGCGAGCTGCGAAGGCCCGTGGCGCGAATACCCCGCCCGCGACGGCTGGGACGCCTACGAGCCGTTCACCGACTGACGCCGGCCGAAGCCCCGCGACCTCCCTCGTGCTCGGACGCGACGTCGGGCGAGACCCTGTTGGAGAGAGTGCCTAGACAACCGTGTGCGGCTGTGACCGATGGTCGCAAGGACACCTACAGGTCGGCCCAAACTCGAAGCGCGGGTTGTCACGGAGGACGAGCGCGCGGGTCTGGGGAGATACAAGGCGCGTGCGCGAACCTCGCTGGAACGTGCGTTCGGACTGAGCCAGGCGAGATCGCGAACAGGTTGCACGGGCACGTCGCGCGCGGCCCGTCGCCGAAACTACTCGGCTCGCTCGAGCTCGACTTCGCGGTCTGAACCACGCCGTCGGCGTCGCACTCCGTCCAGGGTGGCGTGCCGGCACCCGAGCATGCCGCGCGCGGTGTGTTGCGGCGCGCGTGGGCCGCTGTCGTGCGGGTTCATCGACGCGAAGGGCCGGGGAGCTCGGCTTGGTCACCCTTCGTCGAGCATGCGCAGCGCTCCGCGGTACCGTTGCTCCATGCGGTCGCCGGTGGTACCGCATGCTCCATGCGGCCGCTGGCTCGTCTTGCACGTTCGGATGTCCCTAGGGCCTCACGGGTGCTGGCGCTGGGAGCGGTGCTGATGATGACGCGAGCAGTACCCGCGTTCGTGCTCGCAGCAGGGTTGGCCTCCGCCCTGTGCGGGTGTCGGCATGAGCCGCGCGTCGAGGTCGATTTCACGCGTCGAGAACCGCCGCATCAGCGCGCCGTCACGGGGCGCGAGACGCTGCGCGTTGCGGTCGGCGCGATGCTAGGGCCCGAGGCGACCTATGGGTCCTTCGAGGCGTTGGCGACCATGCTCGCCGCGCGCGTGGGGCGTCGCGCCGTGCTCATTGAGCGCCGCACCTACGATGAGACCAACCGCATGCTCCTCAGCGGCGAGGTCGATGTCGCCTTTGTTTGCACCGGCGCGTACATCCCCATCCGCGACCGCGTGCGTTTTCTTGCGGCCCCCGTGACCCGTGGGAGCGCCAGCTACTACTCGTATCTCGTGGCAAGGGTCGGCGGCCCGACGTCGCCAGAGGCGCTGCGCGGGGCGCGCTTCGGATTCACCGATCCTCTGTCCAATACAGGGCATTTGTATCCCGTCTTCCTGCTTCGAACGCGCTTCGACGCCGAGCCGCAGCAGTTCTTTTCGGGCACCGTCTACACGGGCGGTCACGACGAGAGCATTCGGGTGCTGCTCGACGGGACCATCGACGCGGCGGCCGTGGACAGCTCGGTGTTCGACGCCTACGTGCAACTTCATCCCCGAGAAGCAGCGCGCCTCTCGGTCCTGCATCGCTCGCCTGCCTTTGGCTCGCCGCCGTTCGTCGCTCGGCTCGACCTCGAGCGCGACGTATCAGACGCGGTGAGGGACGCGCTGCTGCGAGCGCACCTCGATCCTTCGTCGCGCGCGCTGCTCGCGGGACTCGGAATCGAGCGCTTCGCCGCGGACGCTGACTACGTGTTCGCGGCTCGCGTCTCGCAGGTCGCCCTCGGCGCCCCGGCGGCGCCCGAGGCAGCGCCGTGATGGGGCGTCGTGCGACGCGCGCCGTGATGGGGCGTCGTGCGACGCGCGCCGCCGAGTTCGTCGCTGCGCGTTTTCTCGGTGGATGGCGCCTGCGCACGCGGTTGTTCGCGCTCGTGCTCGCGTTGGTGGTGGTGAGTACAGCGGTGAACTTCGTGGTGCTCGATGTCGTGGTGCAGAGGGTGCTGTCCAGCACCGTCGAGAACTACGCTACCGCGCTCGCGCGCAGGCTCGCCGAGGAGGTGGCGCGGGCGATCCTGTACCAGGATCTTCAGGGTCTTCGGGCGAGCCTCGCCGGGATGACGCGCGTGGATCAACATGTGGAATATGCGTTCGTGTTGGATCAGGACGGCGACGTGCTCGCGTCGAGCTTCGCGGCAGGACTCCCCCAGGGCTTGCAGCGAGCGAACGCGCCGAGCGGAGCTGACGTCGGCTCCGTGCTCGTCAACGATCACTCCATACTGTATCGCGACGTGGCCGTTCCGATCCTCTCCGGCCAGCTAGGGCACGCTCGCCTCGGCGTGCGCCTCGATCACATCGAGGCAGGCATGCGCACGATTCGCCTGGCGATCTTGGCGATGGCCTTCGGCTTTCTCATGCTGGGGGTGCTCGGCTCCTTCGTGATTGCGGAGGTGATCAACGCCCCGATCGCGCGCCTCGTGCGCTTCGCGCGCCATTTCGATCCCGCACGTCCGGCGGACAACGCCGAGCTGCCGCTGGGCGTCCGTGGTGAGTTCGGTGAGGTCATCCGGAGCGTCGACGCGATGGCGCGACGGCTTCGGCAGCTCCACGCCGCTCGCGAGGCGTTCCAAGGCCGGATCGTGCGCGCGGAACGCCTCGCGACCGTGGGTGCCTTGGCGGCAGGGATCGCGCATGAGGTCAACAATCCGCTGGCGGGTATGCAGACCTGCCTACAGGCCCTCGCGCGGGAGCCAGAGGACGTGGAGCAAACTCGCGCCTACGCGCTCATGATGCTCGACGCCTCGCGCAGCATCGAGCGCACGGTGCGCGTGTTGATGGACAGTGCCGCACGCTCGCAGCGTGAAATCGCGGAGGTTGACCTCAGCGAGCTCGCCGAGCGCGTGACGCTCCTGCTGCAGGGGCGCTTCAGGGACGCGGGCGTGGAGCTTGGCGTCGAGTTCGCCCCCGATCTGCCACCTCTGCGCTCCGACGTGGGGCTGCTCCAGCAAATCCTCGTGAACCTGTTGCTCAACGCGGGAGATGCGGCCCCGCGCGGGAGCCGCGTCTTGCTGCGCATCCGCGCCGTGAAAGAGCACCTCGTCTTTGAGGTGCTCGACCGCGGACCCGGAATCGCGGCGGCGGTTCGTGAGCGCATCTTCGATGCCTTCGTCACGACGAAGCAACACTCCGGCGGTACGGGCCTCGGCCTCGCGATGGTGCGCAGTCTCGTGACTAATCTCGGCGGTACGGTCACCTTCGATGATCGCGAAGGAGGTGGCACGCGATTCGCAGTCTCGATGCCCAGTACGCTTGCCCCGGCGTCCGATCCTCCGCCAACCGGTGAAGCCGCCGTGGCCCTCCATCCCGTCGAGTCCGAACCGAAGACCCCCGCATGAAGCCCACCACGAGCTACGCCCCTCGAGCCACCCGGATGCGGATTCTGCTCGTGGAGGACGAGACGATCCTCCGCGTCTCGCTCGCGAAGGAGCTCGCCAAAATCGGCCATCTCGTCGATGCGCACGACCGCCCGCAGGCCGCGCTCGCCGCGCTCGCCGAGAACGTCCCCGACGTCGTCGTGGCGGATATTCGCATGCCGGGGATGGACGGCTTCGAGTTCATGGAACAGGCGCAAAAAACGCACAGTGACCTGCCCTTCATCTTCATGACCGCGTTCGGCACGGTGCGCGATGCGGTGCGCGCGATGCGCCTCGGCGCCTACGATTACCTCACGAAACCCTTCGAGGCCGAGGAGTTGCTGCTGCAGCTCCGTCGCATCGGGCAGGTGCGCGCGCTGTACGATGAGAACGCGATCCTGCGCAAGCGGGTCGAGCGGATGAGCAGCGATGATGAGCTCGGCACCTCCCGCGCGATGGCGCAGCTCTTGGCTGAGTTACCGCTCGTCGCGTCGTCGGACGAGACCGTATTACTCACGGGCGAGACGGGCACGGGCAAGGAGCACCTCGGGCGAATCATCCACGCGCGCAGCGCGCGGGAGGCCGGCCCCTTTGTGCAAGTGAGCTGCGCAGCGCTGAGCGCGGAGCTGATCGAGAGCGAGCTTTTTGGGCACGAGAAGGGCTCGTTCACCGGCGCGAGCGGGCGCGTGATCGGTCGCTTCGAACGTGCGCAGGGCGGTAGCCTCTTGCTCGACGAGGTGGACGATGTCCCGCTCGCGATCCAGGTGAAGTTGCTCGAGGTGTTGCAAAACTCGACCGTCGAGCGCGTCGGTGGGCAGCGCCCGATTCCCGTGGATGTCCGCGTGATCGCCGCGACGAAGATCGATCTGATGCCGCTCGTGAAGGCTGGCCGCTTTCGGCCGGATCTGTACTATCGGCTCAACGTTTTGCCGCTCCAGCTGCCGCCGCTGCGCGACCGCCGCGAGGATATCCCGGGCCTCGTCGACCGCTTCCTCCTTCGATACTCGGCTGACCGCGCGTTCTCCATCTCGCCGGACGCCCTCGACGAGCTCATCGCGTACCCTTGGCCCGGCAACATCCGTGAGCTCGAGAACCTCGTGAAGCGCCTCATCGTTCACGCGGCCCATGGTCACATCGACGTCGACGCCATCCCTGCACATGTGCGCCACGCCGCGTCGGTCGCGCGCACCGAGCCGTCCCAAGGCCGGGGTCGCTACGAGGAGACCGTCGCGCGGGTCGAGCGAGACCTGCTGATCGAGGCGCTTCGACGATCCGGCGGCAACCGGACGCGCGCCGCGGAAGACCTCGGGCTCGCGCCGTCGACCCTGCGCGACAAGCTCGCCAAGCTCGGCATCGAGGCCTGAACCCACGGCCAGCCGTGGGTAGCCACGGAACTTCGTGGCCCCTATTTGCAGAGGAGCGAGTCCTTCGCGCGCGGCAGCATGATCCCTCGGCAAACGCGCTCGCGGCCATGGGCGAGAGCCCGTGTTTGGGCCGACAGCGCCTGGCACGGTCCCTGCTAAACGGTCGCGCGGAGGAACCCCATGCGGTATGCGCTTCTCACGATGGCGGCCTTTTTGGCCGGTTGTTCATGTCAGGGACCCATGGGTCCGGCCGGGCCCCCAGGCCCGCTCCCCGATGCCGGACCCCCACCTCCGCCGGTCGATGGCGGGCCCCCTCCCGTTGCGTGCTGGGACACCAACGGCAACGGCGTGGCGGACGCTGCCGAGGATCGCAACGGCGACTCCGTGTGGGACGCCGCCGACTGCGCCGGTGACGCTGGTGATGCCGGTGCGCCGGGTCTCAGCTGTTGGGACACCAACGCGAACGGCATCGGCGATCCCGCGGAGGACCTCAACGCAGATGGCGCCTACGATGCGCTCGATTGCGCGGGCACGAGCGTAGGCACGCTCAATGGCACGGTCATCGACAAGGACACGCGCTCGCTCGTTGAGGGCGCGACCGTGCGGATTGAACCGGGCGCTCACACCGCGATCACCCGGGCCGCGGGGACGATCTCGGTGCCTGATCTGCCCGCGGGTGTCTACACGGTGACCGTGACGGCCCCCTCGCTCACCGTCGTGGGCGCGGCGGTGGTCGAGGATCGCAGCGTCACGCTCGTCGTCGACGATGTCCGGATCCTCGCCGCTCAGCTCTCACAAGTTCGAATGGCGCTCGGCCGTCTGCCGCTACGGCGTCTCAACCTCACGTCGCTGCACTCCTCCACCCTGAGCGGCGCGGCGAATCCGCAGTACGTCCGCTCGAACTGCGTCGCCTGTCACTCCGATCGGACCGCGGAGACCAGCACCGTCGCGACGATCCTTCCCTATCATGCCCTCGCCCGACATTCGGCCACGTCGTGCATCTACTGCCACGCCAGCGGCGTCGATGTTGGTGGTGTCGGCGGCTGGAACAACGAGTCGGCGTTCAGCCTTCGCAGGCAGGTGGACGTCGCCACCTGCACGGGCTGTCATGGCTGCTATCCGACGAGTTTCTGTGCACCTGACGCCACCCCTTGTCCGACGCCCTGCCCGTGAGAGCCTGGAGAGCCCACCATGAATGACAAGCCTTCGTCCCCAATCCGCTTCTCCCGTCGCACCCTGCTCAAGTGGAGCTGCGTCACTGCTGGAGGCGCCGCCGTTGCCTCGCTCCTACCCTCGGCGCTCTTTCCGATCTCGCGCGCCCAGGCTGCACAGTTCACCGGCTACCGCACTGGCGCGTGGACACCGTCCTGCTGCAACATGTGCGGCGGCCAGTGTGGTATTCAGGTCTACGTAGAAGACGGGATCGCTCGCAAGATCGAGCCGCAGGGCGGGGGTGCCGGTCTCGTCTCCAACCCCAACAACATCGCCAATACGTCCGATGGCTACGTGGCGGCGCTTTCCGCGGGTGACACCGGCAGGCTGTGCTGCAAGGGCAACTCTGGCCTTCGCTCGCTCTACGATCCCGACCGGCTCCAGACGCCCATGCGGCGGGTCGGCCCGCGCGGAAGTGACCTATTCGAGCCCATCACCTGGGAGCAAGCGATTGAGGAGGCGGCTCGACGTCTCAGCTCCGTTCGCTCACGTTATGGCGCACGTTCGCTGGTGTGGTTTGGCGAGGACCACTCGTTCACCCACATTCAATCCGACTTTTGCAAGGCCTACGGGTCCCCCAACTACTCCAATCACTCCAATCTCTGTGACACGGCCCGCAAGGCGATCTGGCAGTCCACCCTCGGCCACGGCCGACCGCTCCCAGATATGGAGCACGCGGACACGATGCTCGTCTTTGGCTGGAACTTCCTGTCGGCGATCAAGTTCATTCATTTGCCCGCGATCTTCACCCGCGCGCGGATGAACAACCCGAACTTCCACTTCATCTACGTGGATCCGGTCTACAACACGACAGCCTCCAAGGCTGACCAATGGGTCGCCCCGCGGCCAGGCTCCGATGGCGCGCTCGCTCTCGCGCTGTGCCAGCGCATCATCGCGTCCGGCGTCGTCAGCACCGCGGACATGGCCGCGTACGCGACCGGATATGACGAGTTCGTCAAGTATCTGAACGCCGACGCCGCGGGTGTCTACGACTACAGCACGGTGCCGTGGGCTGGCCAGGACATCGGCACCTGGGCATCGACGATCACCGGGATCGCGCTGCCAGAGATCGAGGCGATCGCCGCTCGTTTGGTCGCCGACAAGACCGCCGGCCGCAAGATCTGCATCGACGCCTGGTCCGGCCCGGGTCAGCACTCCAACGCGACCCAGTCTGGTCGCGCGATTGGCGCGCTCGCCATTCTCCTGGGGATCGTGGATATGCCCGGAGGCCTCTGTTTCCCGCTGCGCAGTGGCACGTCGCACCGGTCTTCGGCCGGTCTCGGCTGGCCGAGCGCGGACGGGTGGCGCGTCGATGGACGGGACAATGTCACGATCCCCGCGACCTACACCTATCCAGATGGAACGTCGTCCGCAAATCCCTATGATGGGGCACTGAATAAGAAGTACGCCTACTCCCACGGTTCGGGTATCTACGTCGAACAGCGACAGCGCATGATCGAGCAGACGGACTTTGTCGGTAATCCCTATCCGATCAAGGCCGCTGTCTTTGTGTTTCAGAATTTCATGATGTCGACGCCGAATACCGAGAAGAACACTCGGGCGCTTGAGAACATGGAGTTCGTGCTCTGCGTGGACACGCACATGTCCGAGACAGCGCAGATGGCCGACATCGTCATTCCGGGTTCGATCTACCTCGAGCGCAATGATTTCAACTCGAACTGGGGGCTTTTCCGCAGCATTGGGCTGCGCCAACCTGTGGTTCCATCGTGGATCGGCGGCATGAGTGAGACGGATTTTTTCCTCCACCTTGGCCAGGCTCTCGGCTTCGGCGGATTTAGGACGGACGCGACCACGATGTCCGCAGAAGCTTTCAATGCGGATGAGTGGACGCGTTTCGTGACGGGTGGCGGGTGGGGCAACACCATGACGTGGTCCGACATAAGAGCGCAGGGGACCTGGGTCGAGACGTTCACCAACCCGGATGGCTCAGCGAATCCGACGGGTACTCCAAGCAACGGCGCCACCACGACCCCGAAGGGCGGCACGCACTATCGGAAGTACAAGGCGCGTAAGACCTTCGCCGCGGGTGATACCGTTTCAGCGATCGCGGTTGGGACGCAGACGGTCTACGTAGTAGAGAGCTCCGTGGGGGTCGCCCTCGGCATCGGGACCGGCCCGACCATGGCCGTCGGGGACTCCTACGAGGTTGGCTTCGGGACCGATTCGCGCAGGCTCCAGTTCTGGGATCCTCGCTTCGCGGGTTACTTCGCGGGGACCACGCAGCGGGGAGATCGCGGCGGGAATCAGTCGGTCGCTGGCGACGTTCGCTACCATCCACTGCCCTACAATGTGCTGCCCGAGGATGCGCCGGCGACGCCCGGTAGCGGGGATTTCCCACTCTATTTCATCTCATGGAAAGAGGTCGAGCACACCCACACACGCACGTTCAACAATCCGTACTTGATGGAGATGCGCGGAGAGAATCGGCTCTTCATTCATCCGACGGTGGCGACCCCCGCGGGGATCTTCGAGAATGACTCGGTGTTCGTTCAGACAGAGTACGGTACTATCAAGGTCCGCGCGCACGTCACGACTGGCATTCAGCGCGAGACGGTCGGGTTCGCGCGCGGTTTTGGTCACTGGGCGCTCGGTTCGCTCGCGAAGGGCAAGGGAGCGCACGACGGCTGGCTCCTTCCGGGCAAGGCAGAGCTTCATTCGGGCCAGGCGATCCACAAGGAAGTCGCTTGCCGCATCTATAAGGAGGTGTGACGTGGCGCAACTTGGATGGCACGTAAACATCGATAACTGCGTCGGCTGTCGCGGCTGTGAAGGCGCCTGCAAGCAAGAGTACAGTCTCCCTACGGGGGTTCGGCGTCGGCGCGTTCTCACGGAAATTGGCGAAACCGCCGGGGTTCCGTGGAGGCGCCACATCTCCCTCGCCTGCAATCACTGCGAGCGGCCCGCGTGCCTGCATGCGTGTCCGGTGGGGCGCTATTGGAAGGACGAGGCGACCCAACCAGACATCGCCGAGCTGCGCGCGCACTTTGGCGTCGACGCTGCCGCACCGTATACCGGTCTAGTCGGGATTCGTCCCACCGTGGCTGAGAACGCCGCGATTGGAGTCGATTGCACGGGGTGCAAGCGGTGCATGGCCGCCTGTCCCTATGGTGCGCCGCAGTGGGACGAGACCAACGGCGTCATGGACAAGTGCACCGGGTGCCTCCACCGTATCCATCCGGCGGCGGACACGACCTTGCCAGCGGCCCGGCAGAAGCCGGCGTGTGTCGTGAGCTGTTCGTCGTACGCGCTCTCCTTCGGTGATATGGCGGACGTGAACACCTGGGCGCAGCGTCGCGCCGGAGATCCGGTCACGGTGCTTACAGAGGCGCCCGCGGGTGCGTTGGAGTTCGCCAATCCCGCCCTGACGAATCCTTCCATCCGTTTCACGCGTCCGCGCTAAGGTGCCCCCCATGAACGTCGAACAACGTGCTGATCTGTATCGGTTGCTCGGCGCGCTGATGCTCACCTGTCCGGCAGAAGAGCTCCTCGCCGCGCTCACCTCCGCCCGCACCTTACACGCGCTCGGAGAGGCCGCGGGCGAGGGCGCGCTGGGCGAGGCGTTGGAACGAATGGCTGTGGACCTCGACCGCGATTCGAACGCGTTCGCCGACCTACGCAGAGACCACATCGCGCTCTTTGCGGGCCCCAAGAGGAAGCTCGCGCCGCCGTGGGAGAGCGTCTATCGGTCTGCCGACCGCATCGTGATGCAGGAGTCGGCGGCGGAGGTGCTGCGGGCCTATGCGTCGCAGCGCATCGGCTTCGAGGGCATGGGTGCGCGTCCGGCGGATCATGCCGGGTTCGAGTTCGAATTCGTCTCCATCCTCATCGGGCGAAGCAAGCGCAACAAGAGGGCACGTGAGGCCGTCGGTTCGTTTGTCGCGGATCATCTCCTGCTGTGGGTCCCCGCGTGGGCCGCCGATATTCGCAAACACGCGACGACCGAGTTCATGCGTGGCTTCGGCGAGGCGCTCGGCGCGCTGTGCGAGGTCGAGCGTCAGAACCTGGCAGCGGCGGGCATGAAGCCACGCGGGCGCCTCTCCGTGCAGCCAAGCTGATCCGGAGCTACCCGCCGCGGTTGTGCAGCTCGAGGTGGGGTCCCGCACGCGGGCGTCGGCCGCGACCCATGGACCGCGCGCGGGGGTGAGCGGGCCGGATCTTCGCGTCGCGATCGATGCGAGCTTGCCATTCATCGGCAAGGCGGCTTGCGAGTTCCACGTTGGTTTGGGCACCTCGCAGGAGGCCGCGGACGTCGAGTCCCTCGCGGGCGTACCGGCACTTGAGAAGCTGTCCGTCCGACATGAGTCGGGCGCGATCACACTTAGGATGCTGGCGCGAGTTAGGTTGCCATCCACGGATTGAGCTTCCCCCCGTTTGGTGGACACCCAACAACGCGCGATGGTGCGCAAGGAGTGTCCTCATGAGGTCGAACATGAAGGCTCTCCGGGAGAATCTGTGGGTGAAATGGCGGCCGGTCTGACTGCGAACCGTCGTTGCCCACTGGCGACGAGCGGTTGGCGGCGACACAACGGGCGTCTGTCGGCGCGGCCTCGCGAGTTCACTCTCCGAGCATCGCCAACAGCGCGGCCTCGTCGAGCACCATGACGCCCAGCTGCTGCGCCTTCGCGAGCTTGCTCCCCGCCTCGTCGCCCGCGACCACGTAGTCCGTCTTCTTGCTGACCGAGCCCGAGACCTTGCCGCCGGCGGCCTTGATCTTCGCGCCCGCTTCACTGCGCTTCAGGGTCGGTAGCGTGCCCGTGAGCACGAAGGATTTGCCCGCGACGCCCTCGACGGCCTCGGCCTCGGTCTGCGTGGAGTGGAGCGAGACACCGACCTCGGCGAGCTCGACGACGACGCGACGCACGGCCTCGCTGTTCAGCTCCGCGAAGATGCTGTCGGCGGTGGTCTTGGCCATGCCCTCCACGGCTCCGCTGCCCTTGTCCGGCGCCACCTCGGCGATGGCGGCTTCGTCCCCCGCGACGTAGCGCGCCGCGAACTCGAGCAAGGCGTCGGCGCTCTGGAAGTGGCGTCCGAGCTCCTCCGCCATGGTCGTGCCGACGTGGCGAATCGCCAGACCGACGAGCACGCGTTCGAGGCCGCGTCCTTTGGCGCGCTCGAGGGCGTCGAGCACGTTCTGCGCGCTCTTCTCGCCCATGCGCTCGAGCGTCGCGAGGTCTTCGAGGCGCAGCTTCCACAGCTGCTCCGGCGATCTCAGTCCGCGCTCGCCGACGAGCTGCGCCACCAGCGAGGAGCCGACGCCATCGATGTCCATGGCCGCGCGGCTGGCGAAGTGTTCGAGGCGCTCCCGGATCTGATCGGGACACGCGGGGTTCGGGCAGTAGATGAAGATCTCCTCGCTCAGAACCGGAGTGGCGCAGGTCGGACAGACGGTCGGTCGCGGAAAGGGCACGGGGCCCCGCGTCTGGCTGGCGTCCACACCGACGACCTGCGGGATGATCTCGCCCGCCTTCTCCACGAAGACCGTGTCGCCCACACGCACGTCCTTGCGCTCCAACTCCACGAAGTTGTGCAGCGACGCGCGCGAGACCGTGGTGCCGGCCACGAAGACAGGCTCGAGCTCGGCGACGGGCGTGAGCTTGCCACTCTTGCCGACCTGCACCGTGATGCCCTTCAACTTCGTCGGCTTACGCTCCGGGGGAAACTTGTAGGCGATGGCCCAGTGGGGGTGATGACCCGTGCCCTCGAGTCGGTCGTACCACTTGAGCTCGTCGAGCTTGATCACCATGCCGTCGATGTCGTAGCCGAGCTCGGCGCGACGTCCGTCGTAGCGTTGGCAGTGATCGAGCGCGTCTTCGGCGTCACGCGCGAGATGGAGCTCGTCGAAGTAGACCGAAGCGCCGACCTCGCCCAGCCACGCGATCACCTCACGTTGCGTGTCCGGCAGCGAGAACCCCTCGTGCCACGGCACTTGATACAGGAAGCTCGTGATGCCCACGTCCTCGAGCCCGACCGCATCCTTGCGCTTCATCATGCCCGAGCAGCCGTTGCGCGGATTGACCAGCAGCTTCTCGCCAGCGGCCTTCATCTTCGCGTTGTGCGCGTCGAAGGCCGCCGTGGGCCAGTAGAGTTCACCACGCACCTCGAGGCGTCCGTCGACACCCCGCAGTGTCTCGGGCACGGCGCGCGCCTGCTGGACCTGGCGCGTGATGTCGTCGCCCACGCGCCCGTCGCCCCGCGTCACGGCCCGCGCGAGTCTCCCTTCGACGTAGAAGAGCGAGACGGAGATGCCATCGATCTTGGGCTCGACCAGCAGAGGCAGTGGCGCCTCCGGGGCGAGGCCGAGATCCTTGCGACGTCGCTCGTACCAGGTCGTCAGCTGCTCCGCGATGGGCACGGGCGCGCCGTGGCTGTCGCGCCGATTGGGCGTGACCTTCTCCAGACTGAGCATCGGCACGAGGTGCGCCACCTGCACGAAGCCGTCGGTGTGATCCGCGCCGGGCTTGCGATCGATGCGCTCCTCCCCCGGCACACCGAGCGCGTCCGCGAGCTCCTGATAGCGGTCGAAGAGGTCGTCGAAGGCCGCGTCCGTGATCTCGGGCCGTCCCACGCGGTAGGCCTCTTCGTGGTACCGAAGCTCACTCGAGAGCGCCGCGATCTCTGCGCGGAGGTCAGCCAGCGGCGCATTTTCGGAGTTCATGGATCGGGATCCTAGCGGCGCGAAGAGCAGGACGCGACTCCGCTGGGTTCCGAGCGCCAACAGAGCGTGAGTTGTCGCTCGCGCACTCCTGCGATGGGGGTATAGCCTGAGGGTCTGAAAGAGTTCCTCCGTGGCCACATCTTCGGCAAACCTCGTCCGTTCGAGGCCCGAAGCGGGGCTACCTCGGCGTCGAAGACGTGCGTCGAATTCGGGATTCGCGAGGTGAGGTATGACGAGTCGTCCTGGAACCATGGCCACGCGCGCGGCGCTCGTGGGCGCTTGCCTGCTGACGCTGTCGTGCTCGCTGCCTCGCTACGGAACCGGTGGCGACGCGGGACCGCCCGAACCGGACGCCAGCGCGGATGGCAGCATGGATGCGGACATCGACGCGGGTCCGATCTGCGATCCGCCCGACTGCGACGACGGCAACGGGTGCACGGAAGATCTCTGCACGGGGACGGGTTGCGCCCACCTGGCCAACGCCGAGCGTTGCGACGATGGCGTGTTCTGCAACGGCTTCGACACCTGCGCGGAGGGCGCATGCCAGCCGGGCGCCGGCAGCCCGTGCGCGGGCTCCACTCTGTGCGACGAGGCGCGCCACGCCTGCGTGCACTGCACCAGCGACGCGGACTGCCACGCGGACGTGCCGCCATGGTCGAGCTGTGACTTCGGCGGCAGCGCCTGCGCCCTCGCGGGAACACACTCCCGCACGGCGACCATCGAGGCCCACTGCGACACGACCGCGGACGAGTGCGTGTTCACGACCGAGCCTCAGACCGAGGCGTGCACCCGACCGGCGAGCGACACCGACGGCGCGAGCTGTGCCGAGGGAGCGTCGGCGGGGCTCTGCCAGGACGGCACCTGCTGCACGGGCTGCCTGAGCGGTGCCAGCTGCAACGCCGGAAACACAGACACCTCGTGCGGCGCGGCGGGTGCGGCCTGCGTCAGCTGTGGCGGCGCCACACCGCGCTGTGGACCCGCGGGGAGCTGCGTACAGTGCACAGGCGCGAGCGATTGTGACGACGGCAACGCCAACACGGTCGACGCCTGCCTGGGCAACGTGTGCTCCCACGACTGCAGCGGATGCATGAGCGGCACGACTTGCGTCGCCGGCATCTCGACGGCGGCCTGTGGCATCGGCGGCGGGAGCTGCTCGAGCTGTGGTTTTCCGCGGCCCTATTGCGTGGTCGGCGCGTGCATCGAATGTGTGAACGCAGCGGCTTGCGACGACACGAACCCCTGCACGACGGATGGCTGTCTGGGCGGCAGCTGCACGCATACGAACAACGCGCTGAGCTGCGACGACGGCAACGCCTGCACGACCGGCGATCGCTGCAATGGGGGAACCTGCAGCCTCGCCACGCCGACGAATTGCGACGACACCAATCCCTGCACGACCGACAGCTGCGATTCTGCGGCGGGCTGCTCACACGCCCTCAATACGCTGAGCTGCGACGACGGAAACTCCTGCACCGTCAGCGACGTCTGCAGCGGCGGATCGTGCGCAGGCACGGCCCTCGACTGCAACGACGGCAACGCCTTCACCTTGGATTCGTGCTCCGCGGGTGGCTGCGTCCACACGTGCACGGGCTGTGACAGCGGCGGATTCTGCGTCGTGGGGACGTCGACCACCGCGTGCGGCGCCTCGGGAGCCGCATGTGTGAACTGCGACGACAGCGACGCCTGCACCGCGGACTCCTGTGATCCCGTCACCGGATGCGCGCACACGGCTGTCAGCTGCAACGACAGCAACGCTTGCACCGCAGACTCCTGCAACCCAGCCACCGGATGCACGACCACGCCGGTGTCGTGCGACGACAGCGACGCCTGCACCGCGGACTCCTGTGATCCCGTCACCGGATGCGCGCACACGGCGGTCAGCTGCAACGACAGCAACGCTTGCACCGCAGACTCCTGCAACCCAGCCACCGGATGCACGACCACGCCGGTGTCGTGCGACGACAGCGACGCCTGCACCGCGGACTCCTGCAACCCAGCCACCGGATGCACGACCACGCCGGTGTCGTGCGACGACAGCGACGCCTGCACCGCGGACTCTTGCAACCCAGCCACCGGATGCACGACGACGCCGGTGTCGTGCGACGACAGCGACGCCTGCACCGCAGACTCCTGCAACCCGGCCACCGGATGCACGACGACGCCGGTGTCGTGCGACGACAGCGACGCCTGCACCGCAGACTCCTGCAACCCGGCCACCGGATGCACGACGACGCCGGTGTCGTGCGACGACAGCGACGCCTGCACCGCAGACTCCTGCAACCCGGCCACCGGATGCACGACGACGCCGATGGTCTGCCCAGGTGTCACGACCTGCGCGGCTGGCGTCTGCGTCTGATCGATCCCGCCGCGCCGCCTCGCCGCTGAGCGTGCGAGCCGCTACCCTCGGCCGCCATGACCGAAGCGCATGTGCACCGGGTGCAGATCTACTACGAGGACACGGATCACTCGGGCCTCGTCTACCACGCGAACTACTTGAAGTACTTCGAGCGCGCGCGGGAGCATCTGCTCGGGGTCGAGGAGCTCGTGCGCCTGCTCGAGGAAGAGGGCGTCGGCTTCGTCGTGTACAAGGCCGCCATGACCTTCAAGCGCGGTGCGGTCTTCGGCGACACCATCGAGATCCGCACTCAGGTCAAGAGCGAGAGCGACTACCGCATCGTGTTCTCCCAGAACGTCTTTCGCGGCGAAGAGCTGCTGGTCGAGGGCCAGGTCGAGATGGTGTGCGTGGACGCCACCACCAAGCTGGTGAAGCTCCCCGTGAGCGTGCTCGAGCGACTCGGATAGCGCTGAACTCTCTCGTCATCGGTGGCCCAATCGACGAACGGCCCGCCGCGGGGAGCAGCAGGCCGTTCGCAGAGCCGGATGCGCGACGAATCGCGCGCCGGGATCAGCCGCCGAAGCAGGCGGAGGCGGTTCCACAGTCGGTGGCGCTGGCCAGACAGCTAGCAGCCGCAGGATCCGCACCGGAGATGCAGTCCGTGGTGCAGGTGGCGGAGTCGGCGTACACGGCAGGGCACACCACGGCGCCGTTGGCGCAGGCCGCAGCGCAGCTGGCGGCGAGGCCGCCGTCGCCGGTCGCCGCGTCCGTGGCGGTGCCGGAGTCGGTCGCGGTGCCGGAGTCGGTCGCCGCGTCCGTGGCGGTGCCAGAGTCGGTCGCCGCGTCGTCGTTGGCCGCGTCGGCCGTGCTCGAGTCGGTTGCTCCGGAGTCGGTGGCCGTGCTGGTATCGGGCGTGCCGGAGTCGGTGGCCGGGGTGGAGTCGTCGCCGCAACCGGCGACCACGAGGGCAAGAAGAAGCATGAGAGAAGCGAAGAATTTCACTGAGATGTCCTGGTTCAAGAGAAGAAATGCGCGAAATGCGCAGGTTTAGGAGGCGAGCGCCCCTGGGAAGGCCTGCCAATTATTGCGCATGTGTGAGCAAACGCAAGCTGCGGGCAGGCGTGACTGGCACCTCCGGACGCGTCCCCAGTTCGGGAGGCTCCCGCGAGGGCCTCGGTCGCCCATGACCCTGCCGTTCTCGGTCCGCACCCGGGATGGCGCAGCGCGTCGTGGCACGCTCGTCACGCGGCATGGAGCGGTGGAGACACCCGCCTTCATGACCGTGGGCACGCGGGCCACGGTGACGGGCCTGGATCCGGTGGATTTGGGTGAGGTCGGCAGCCAGGTCCTGCTGGGCAACACCTATCACCTGATGCTGCGCCCTGGCGTCGAGACCTTCGAGCGCGTGGGCGGGATCCACGCGTTCATGCATTGGGACGGCCCCGTGCTCACGGACTCGGGGGGCTTTCAGATCTTCTCGCTCTCCGCCGACCGCACCCTGAGCGAGCGGGGGGCACGCTTCCGCAGCTACGTGGACGGACGCATGGAGATGCTCTCGCCCGAACGCTCCATCGAGCTGCAGAGCGCCATCGGCTCCGACATCATGATGGTCCTGGACGTCTGTCCAGACTCCCACGCCAGCGAAGAGGAGGTCCGCGCGGCCATGGAGCGCACGCATCGTTGGGCGCTGCGGAGCCTCGCGGCGCGCACGAACGCCGAGCAGGCGCTCTTCGCCATCGTGCAGGGCGGCATCGTGCCGGAGCTGCGGGAACAGTCCGCGGCCTTCCTCACGCAGCACGACTTCGACGGCTTCGCCCTCGGGGGCCTGGCCGTGGGTGACACGCGGAGCGAGCGCGAAGCCATCACCGCCTTCGCCGCCGAGCTGCTGCCGGACGACAAGCCTCGCTACCTGATGGGCGTGGGCACGCCTGTGGATCTGCTGGTCGCCATGCGCGCGGGCGTCGACCTCTTCGACTGCATGCTGCCCACCCACCTGGCCTGGCAGGGCACGGCCTTCACCTCGACCGGGCGGGTCAAGATCACCCGAGGCGCCTACGCCACGTCGGACGAGAGCCTGGACGCGGCCTGCCCGTGTCGCACCTGCAAGGGCTTCACGCGCAGCTACCTGCATCACCTCTTTCAATGCAAGGAGCCGCTCGGAACGCGCCTGCTCTCACTCCACAATCTGACGCACTACAACGCGCTGATGAAGGAAGCGCGCGCCGCCATCGAGTCCGGCACCTACGACGACTTCTCACGCGCGAAGCTGCACGCCATCGACGGGCACGAGCACGCGGCGCGGCGCTTCGAGCAAGACGCGTGAGCGAGAGCCACGAGGTCGTCGTCACCACGGGCGGCGCGCACGCCATGCTCGATCGCGCCGTCGGCGAGGTCATGCATCCGATCGTCGGGCCGCTGGTGGAGTCGTCAGATCTGTACGTGAATCCGTCGCGCTTGGCCGAGCGCCTGGAGGAGCCCTCGGCGCAGCCTCTGGTGCTGCTGGACGTCGGCCTGGGCGCGGGCTCCAACGCGAGCACGGCGCTGCGTGTGTCCGAGGCGCGCACACATCCCGGCCGACGACTGCATATCATCAGCTTCGATCGCACGACGGCGGGCCTCGAGCTCGCCCTCGCCTCGGAGCACGCCGACGCCTTCGGGCTGGACGCACGAACGAGCGTCGCGGCGCGCGCGCTGCTGAACGAAGGGCGCCACGAGGGCCAGGCCACGACGTGGTCGCTGGTGCTGGGAGAGCTGCCCGCGGCGCTCGACGCGGCTCGGTCGACGCCGGCCGACATCGTGTTCTGGGATCCCTTCTCACCCCGCGCCAACCCGAGCCTGTGGACCTTCGAGGCCTTCCGTGCGCTGCGAGAAGTCTGTGGCGCGCGCGCGACCGTGCACACCTACGGTGCCGCGACTTCGACACGCGCGGCCTTGCTCCTCGCGGGCTTCGCCGTCGGCGTTGGTTTGGGCTCGGGCTCGAAGTCCCAGACCACCCTCGCGGCCGTGGATGCGTCCGACCTGGAGCGGCCCTTGGACGCGCGCTGGCTGGAGCGCCTCACCCGCTCGAGCGCGCCTCTGCCCGCGGACGCGCCACCCGACGCGATGGTACGCATTGCTCGCGCCACGCAATTCCAGCGCGAGGACTGAGCACGAGCGGGCGAAACACGTTCCAGTGGGCATGCCCGGGAATTGCCGCAGAGCGTCACCGAAAGAGGATGTGACGCGGTGCGGCTATTTCTCTTGTTTCACGTGCAATTACGGGATGTTGAAGTCGTGACCAAAGAATGACGGAAGCGCCCCGGCCGATTGGCTAGATCCCAGGCCCCATCTGGTCCCAGAGCCAGCCGCGCGAGGCGGTGCTCCAGGCCCATGGGACCCTCGCAACATGGCATCCGATCTCTCCCCCATCGGTCTGTGGCTCGCTGGCCAAACCGCTCCGGCTTTTGCCGCCGACTCCCTCGCGGGAGCGCTGGCTGACGTGCGGCAGCCCATCCACGTGGTGCGTGACCACGACGGCACGGTCGGCGTCGCCTTCGCGGGCGAGGTCTTGCCGACGCGGCTGGCCAACGGCTCACCCACGCTCTCGCTGCTCGGAAGCCTGCCCGCGCTCTACCCAGAGTGGTTGGGCGATCGCGGCTTCTGCGAACTGCATGGCGTGCGCTTCCCCTACGTCGCCGGCGCCATGGCCAACGGCATCGCCACCACGGAGCTCGTCATCGCCATGGCTCAGGCGGGCATGCTCGGCTTCTTCGGCGCCGCCGGCCTCGCCTATCCTGTGGTCGAAGAGGCCATCGGGCGACTCGAAGCGGCCCTCGGCCACACCTCCCTCGCCTGGGGCGCCAACCTGATCCACTCGCCCAACGAGCCCGAGCTCGAGGCGCGCGTGGCGGATCTGTTCTTGCGCCGCGGCGTGAAGAAGGTCTCCGCCTCGGCCTACATCGGGCTCACGCTGCCGATCGTGCGCTACGCGGCCAGCGGCCTGACGACGGACGCGGCCGGGCGCATCCAGCGCAAGAACGCCGTCTTCGCCAAGATAAGCCGCCCCGAGACCGCGAAGCATTTCCTGGCGCCCGCGCCCAAGGCCATGCTCGACGCGCTGGTCGCGGCGGGTCAGCTGACGCAGGCGGAAGCCGAGCTCGCGCTGCGCGTACCGATCGCCGAGGACATCACGGTCGAGGCGGACAGCGGCGGCCACACCGACAACCAGGTGCTGACGGCGGTCTTCCCGATCATCGCCACCCTGCGCGACACCATGAGCGCGGAGCACGGCTACGAGCGACCGATTCGTGTCGGCGCCGCCGGTGGTCTGGGCACGCCCGAGGCGGTGGCCGCGGCCTTCGCGCTTGGCGCGGCCTACGTGCTCACGGGCTCCGTGAACCAGAGCGCGATCGAGTCGGGCCTCAGCGTCGAGGGCAAGGCCATGCTCGCGACCGCGACCGCCGCGGATGTGTTGATGGCGCCCGCCGCCGACATGTTCGAGCAAGGCGTCGACGTCCAGGTGCTCAAGCGCGGCACCATGTTCGGTCCGCGCGCCCGGCGCCTCTATCAAGCCTATCGCGAGCATGTGGGCCTCGACGCCATCGACGCCGCGCTGCGCATCCGCCTCGAAGAGGAAGTCCTCGGCGTGGGCTTCGACGAGCTGCGCGCCAACACGCGCGCCTTCTGGGACGAGCGCGACCCGAGCCAGAACGCACGCGCCGATCAGGATCCCAAGCACGAGATGGCCCTGTGCTTCCGCTGGTACCTCGGGCTCTCGAGCCGATGGGCCATCCGCGGCGAGTCGAGCCGCCGCCTCGACTTCCAGATCTGGTGCGGACCGGCGATGGGCGCCTTCAACGATTGGGTCAAGGGCTCGTTCCTGGAGCCGCCCGAAGCGCGCACCGTCGCGCAGATCGCGCTGAACCTGCTCGAAGGCGCCGCCGTCGCCACGCGCGCCCATCAGCTCCGCTCCTATGGCGTCCCCGTGCCCAGCACGGCCTTTCGTTTCCGTCCGCGCCCGCTCGCCTAGCGAGGCAGGGGATCTGATCCGCACTCGAGAACTCGAGGAGTCCGACATGACCGTTCGCAAGCACAGCCCCATCGCCGTCGTCGGCGTCAGCACGCTCTTCCCCGGCTCGGTCGATACGACCGGCTTCTGGCGGAACATCGTCGAAGGCAACGATCTGATGAGCGCCGTGCCTCCCGGCCACTGGCTGACGGAGGACTACTACGACCCCGACCCGAAAGCGCCCGACAAGACCTACGCCAACCGCGGCGCGTTCTTGCCCGAGGTGGACTTCGATCCGATGGCCTGGGGCATCCCGCCCAACATCGTGCCCGCCACGGACACCTGCCAGCTGCTGGCGCTGATCGTGGCGCAGCGCGTGCTCGACGACGCGGCCAAGGGTCAGTTCAAGTACGAAGACCGGGAGCGCATGAGCGTGATGCTCGGCGTGACCAGCGCGCAGGAGCTGCTCGGCGCCATGGTCAGCCGCCTGCAGCGCCCGGTGTGGACCCAATCCCTGCGCGACATGGGCATGCCCGAGAGTCAGGTGCAGGAAGCCTGCACGCGCATCGAGAGCCACTACACGCCGTGGCAGGAGAGCACCTTCCCCGGCATCCTGGGCAACGTCGTCGCGGGGCGCATCGCCAACCGCCTCGACCTCGGCGGCAAGAACTGCGTCACGGACGCCGCCTGCGCCAGCAGCCTGGCCGCGCTCTCCATGTCCATCACGGAGCTGCAAATGGGCGACTCGGACGTCTGCATCTGCGGCGGCGCCGACACCATGAACGACATCTTCATGTACATGTGCTTCAGCAAGACGCCCGCGCTGAGCCAGACGGGCGACTGCCGACCCTTCAGCGACGACGCGGACGGCACCATGCTCGGCGAAGGCTTCGGCATGCTCGCGCTCAAGCGCCTCGAAGACGCCGAGCGCGACGGTGATCGCGTGTACGGCGTGATCCGCGGTCTCGGTGGCAGCAGCGACGGACGCGCCAAGAGCGTGTACGCGCCCGTGCCTGCGGGTCAGGCCAAGGCCGTGCGCCGCGCCTACGCGCAGGCGGAGTTCGGCGCCGAGACGGTGGAGCTGGTCGAGGCCCACGGCACCGGCACCATCGCGGGCGACGCAGCCGAGTTCGAGGGCATGAAGACGGTCTTCCGCGAAGCCGACGCCAACACCAAGCAGTGGTGCGCCGTCGGCTCCGTGAAGTCGCAGATCGGTCACACCAAGGCCGCCGCCGGCGCCGCGGGCATGGTGAAGGCCGTGCTCGCGCTGCACCACAAGGTCTTCCCGCCGAGCATCAAGATCCACGCGCCGAACCCCAAGCTCGATCTGGAACAGAGCCCGTTCTATCTGAGCGCGCGCACTCGACCCTGGATTCGCAACTCGGATCATCCGCGTCGCGCCGCCGTCAGCGCCTTCGGCTTCGGCGGCAGCAACTTCCACGTCGCCCTCGAGGAGTACACGGGCCCGGCGGACAAGGCCTATCGACGCCGCACGGCGCCGACGGAGCTCGTCTTGCTCAGCGCGGACTCGCACGACGCCTTGGCCTCACGCTGTCGCGAACTGAGCGCGCAAGTGTCCGAACCCGGCACGCTCGTCTACCTCGCTCGCACTACGCAGGAGAGCTACGACCCGAAGGCGAACGCACGCCTGGCTCTGGTGGCCAAGGACGAGGCCGAGCTCGCGCAGAAGCTCGACAAGGCCGCGGGCCTGGTGATGAAGGGCGAAGCCTTCGAGACGCCGGACGGTCTGGCCTTCGGTCTGGGCGCGATCGAGGGCGACGTCGCCTTCCTCTTTCCCGGACAGGGCAGCCAGTTCATCGACATGGGCGCGGACCTGGCGATGAACTGGGACGACGCGCGCGCACCCTGGGACGCCGCCGCCGACCTCGACATCTTCCGCGCCGAGCCTCTGCACGACGTGGTCTTCCCCAAGCCGGCCTTCGAAGAGGAGGCCCTGGCGGCGCAGGGCGCGAAGCTCACCGCGACCGAGTGGGCACAGCCCGGCATCGGCGTGACCAGCCTGGCGAGTCTGCGCTTGATGCGCGCCATCGGGCTCGAGCCTTCGGCGGTCGCTGGCCACAGCTTCGGCGAGGTGATTGCGCTCCACGCCGCGGGCGTCTTGAGTGAAGAGGACGCGATGCGTGTAGCCCGTCGTCGCGGCGAGCTGATGGCGGAAGCGGCGAGCACGCCGGGCTCGATGACGGCCGTCAGCGCCAGCGCCGAGGTCGTGCGCGGCTTGCTCGCCAAGAGCGCCACGGGCGTGGTCCTCGCCAACGACAACAGCCCCGCGCAGGTCGTCGTCAGCGGCAAGACCGACGCCATCGCCGCCTTCGAGAAGGAGCTCGACGCCGAGGGCGTGCGCTTCACGCGCCTTGGGGTGGCCACCGCCTTCCACAGCGAAGTGGTCAGCGCGAGCACCATTCCCTTCGGCGAGTTCCTGGCGAGCGTGAACGTCTCGTCGCCCGAGCTCCCCGTCTACGCCAACAGCGAGGCCGCGCCCTATCCGTCGGACGCGGGCGCGATTCGCGCGCTGCTCGGCAATCAGATCGCGCGCCCCGTGCGCTTCGTCGAAGAGATCGAGGCCATGTACGCCGCGGGCGTGCGCACCTTCGTGGAGGTCGGTCCGGGCTCCGTGCTGACGGGGCTCGTGGGTCGCATCCTGAAGGGTCGCCCGCATCGCGCCATCTCCACCGATCGCAAGGGTCGCCACGGCGTCACCAGCCTGAACCACGCGCTGGGCAAGCTGGCCGCGGCGGGCGCGGAGATGAACGTCGGCGCGCTCTGGCAGGCCTTCGAGCCGGCCAGCGATCCGCGCGACGTGTCGAAGCCGAGGATGGTGATGAAGCTGAGCGGCAGCAACTACGGCAAGCCTTACCCGCCCGAGAACGGCGCGGCCGGTCGCACCAAGCCCAACCCCGAGCGCCTCGAGGCGCCGGCCGTCGAACGAATCCAGGAGAGAGCTTTGACCGACACGGTCCACACGCCCGCAGCCCGAATCGCCGAGCCCGCCCTCGTGCAGCCCATCGCTGTGCAGCCCGTCGCTGTGCAGGCCGTCGCTGTGCAGCCCGTCGCGCAGCCCGTCGCGCAGCCCATCGCTGTGCAGGCCGTCGCTGTGCAGGCCGTCGCTGTGCAGCCCATCGCTGTGCAGCCCATCGCTGTGCAGCCCATCGCTGTGCAGGCCGTCGCTGTGCAGGCCGCGATGCCCGCGAGCGCGCCTGTGTCCGACGCCTGGGCCACCGCCTATCAAGAGGCGCAGCGGCAGACGGCCGAGGCGCACTCGACCTACACGCGCTCCATGGCCGAGGCGCATGGCGCCTTCCTCGAGCTGCAGAAGGCCAGCTTCCTCGGCCTCGCGCAGATGATGAACACCAGCGTAACAGTGCAAGCCGCGCCCATGCAGCCCGCGCCCATGCAGCCCGCGCCCATGCAGCCCGCGCCCATGCAGCCCGCGCCCACGCCGACCTGGAGCGCGCCTGTCGCTGCGCCCGCGCCCGTCGTCGCTGCTGCTCCCGGGCCCATGCCGGCACCTGTCGCCGCGCCCGTCGCCGCGCCCGTCGTTGTCGCGCCTGTCGCTGCGCCTGCGCCCGTCGCCGCCGCACCCGCACCCGTCGCTGCGCCCACGATGGATCTGCACCAGCTCATGCTCGAGGTCGTCGCCGACAAGACCGGCTACCCAGTCGACATGCTTCAGCTCTCCATGGACCTCGAGGCTGACCTCGGCGTCGACTCCATCAAGCGCGTCGAGATCCTCTCCGCCATGCGCGAGCGTGAACCCAACCTCCCCGACGTCGATCCCACCGAGCTCAGCAAGCTCCGCACCCTGCAAGAGATCGTCGACGCCATGGACGCGCGCATGCCCGCGCGCATGCCCGGCGCGTCTGCGGCCGTCGCCGCGTCTGCGGCCGTCGCCGCGTCGGCGGCCGTCGCCGCGTCTGCGGCCGTCGCCACGGCACCCGTCGCTGCGCCCACCACGGATCTGCGCCAGCTCATGCTCGAGGTCGTCGCCGACAAGACCGGCTACCCCGTCGACATGCTTCAGCTCTCCATGGATCTCGAGGCCGACCTCGGCGTCGACTCCATCAAGCGCGTCGAGATCCTCTCCGCCATGCGCGAGCGTGAACCCAACCTCCCCGACGTCGATCCCACCGAGCTCAGCAAGCTCCGCACCCTGCAGGAGATCGTCGACGCCATGGACACGCGCGACCCGGCCGCTGCGCCCGTCGCCGCGCCCGTCGCTGCTGCGCCCGCCATCGCTGCGCCCACCACGGATCTGCGTCAGCTCATGCTCGAGGTCGTCGCCGACAAGACTGGCTACCCCGTCGACATGCTGCAGCTCTCCATGGATCTCGAGGCCGACCTCGGCGTCGACTCCATCAAGCGCGTCGAGATCCTCTCCGCCATGCGCGAGCGTGAACCCAACCTCCCCGATGTCGATCCCACCGAGCTCAGCAAGCTCCGCACCCTGCAGGAGATCGTCGACGCCATGGACACGCGCGAGCAGCCCGCGAGCGCGCTCGTGGCCGCAGCCACGACGCCCGAGCCGGCCGCGAGCCACGCCACCACACCGGCCGCCGCGCGCTACGCCCTGCGCCTGGTGAACGCGCCCGCGAGTGGGTTCGCCCTGCCGCGTCTGGCTTCGGCCAAGCGCCTCGTGATCACCGACGACGGCGCTGGCGTGGCCGGCGCGCTGGTCGATGCGCTCGCGCGCCGAGGCGTCAGCGCCCAAGCCGTGAGCGAGATCCCGAACGACGCCGACGGCGTGATCTTCCTCGGTGGTCTGGCGGATCTTCCCGACGTGAACGCGGCTCTGGCCGTGAACCGTCAGGCCTTCCTGGCCGCCAAGACGATCGCCGACAAGGCCCAGGGCGAAGGCGCCGTCTTCGTCACCGTGCAGGACACGGGCGGCGACTTCGGCCTCACTGGCTCTGCGCGTGCCTGGCTCGGTGGCCTGCCCGGCCTGGTCAAGACGGCCGCGCAGGAATGGCCCCACGCGGGTCTGCGCGCCATCGATCTCGAGCGTGGCGGACGCGACGGAGCGACGCTGGCCGAGGTGCTGGCCGAGGAACTGCTCCGCGGTGGACCGACGCGCGTGGTCGGCGCCTCGGGCGGTGGAATCGAGGTCGCGCTCGCGGCCGACGGATCGCGCCGCACCCTTCAGAGCTACGCGGCCGAGGTCCAGAGGAGCACGCCCGTCGTGACCAAGGACTCCGTGCTGCTCTGCTCCGGCGGCGCACGCGGTGTGACGGCGGCCACGCTGATCGCCCTCGCGGGTGACACGGGCTGCTCGCTCATCTTGCTCGGACGCACGCCCCTCGAAGACGAAGACGAAGCTCTGCGTGGAGCCCAGACCGACGCTGCGCTGAAGAAGGCTCTGCTCGCCCTGGCCCAAGCCGCGGGTGAGAAGCTGACGCCCGCGGAGCTTGGCAAGCGCGCCAGCCGCGTGCTCGCCGGTCGCGAAGTGCGCGCCACTCTGAACGCCATCGACATGGTCGGCGGCCGCGCCACCTACGTCGCCGCGAGCGTGACGGACGCGAGCGCTCTGCGCGCCGCCCTCGCGCCCATCCGCGCCGAGTTCGGCAAGGTCACCGGCATCGTCCACGGGGCCGGCGTGCTCGCGGATCGCAGGATCGCCGACAAGACGGTGGATCAGTTCGACTGGGTCTTCTCGACCAAGGTCGACGGCCTGCGCACGCTGCTCGAGGTCACGGCCGAAGACGACATCTCGCTCTTGCTGACCTTCTCGAGCGTGGCGGCGCGCTGCGGCAACCGCGGCCAATGCGACTACGCCATGGCCAACGAGGTGCTGAACAAGGTGGTCACGGCCGAGTCGGCGCGACGCGGCGGGGCGCTCTTCGCGCGCAGCATGGGCTGGGGCCCGTGGGCGGGCGGCATGGTCACGCCGGCGCTGAAGGCACGCTTCGAGGCCATGGGCGTCCCGCTGATCGCGCTGCCCGTGGGCGCGCGCATGTTGGTGGACGAGCTAAGCGATGGCTCGGGCAACGTGGAGCTCGTGCTGGGCGGCGAGCCCAAGCCCGAGGCGCTGCTCGAAGACGGAACCTCCGCGGGCGAGCGCTTCGAGGTCCACGTCAGCCAGGCGACCTATCCCGTGATCGACCACCATCGCGTGCAAGGCACGCCCGTCGTGCCCGTGGCGCTCGTGCTCGAGTGGTTCGCTCGCGGTGTCGGCGCGGCGCGTCCCGACCTCGTGCTCCACACCATCGAGGACCTGAAGGTGCTCAGCGGCATCAAGCTCGAGCACTTCGAGGGCGGCGGCGAGGACTTCACCGTGGTCGTGCGTCGGCTCTCCAACGGCGACGGCGCGACCTTTGGCCTCGAGTTGCTCGATAGCGCCGGACGGCGTCGCTACTCTGCTCGCGCCCGCGCCGAACGCGTCGCGCACGCCGCTTCCACCAGGCCTACGGCGCCCGCGAACCTGGCCGCGCTGAAGGGCCCGGTCTACGACGGCCTGGCGCTCTTCCACGGTCCACAGTTCCAGGTGATCCGCGGGCTGCCCGACGTGGGCGACGCGGGCCTGATGGCCAACCTCGTCGGCGCGTCCGAGGTGGGCTGGCCACAGGCGAGCTGGCAGACGGATCCAGCGTTGGTCGACGGTGGGCTGCAGCTCGCCCTGCTCTGGACGGCGCACACCCTCGGTGGCGCGTCGCTGCCCACGGCGCTCGGCAAGCTCGAGGTCTTCCAGCGCGGGCTGCCGGTTGGCGAGCTTCGCGCCACGCTCACGGGACACGAAGCGCGTGGGGAGAAGACCGTGTGTGACGTCAGCTTCGTCGACGCCGCGGGCACCAAGGTCGCCAAGCTCGGCGGCGTCGAGATGCATGTGATCCCCGGGAGCCGCAGCACCTCCGGCACGCCGACGAACTGATGTCCTTCACGCCCATCGCGATTGTGGGGCGGGCTTGCCTGCTCCCCGGAGCGCACACGCCTGAAGCGCTCTGGGCGGCCGTGCGTGAAGGACGCTCGTTGCTCTCGCCCGCGCCCGAAGGCCACTGGCGCGTCCCGGCAGGCGACGTGATGACGCGCGACATCCCGCACGCGCAGGACAAGAGCTGGTCCGACGTCGGCGGCTACGTGCGCGACTTCGCCTTCGACCCGAGCGGATACCGTGTGCCCGAGTCCGAGCTCGCGGGCCTCGACCCCCTCTTCCATTGGGTGCTCGACACGGGGCGCAAGGCTCTGCGCGACGCGGGCGTCGATGGCGACGCGCGCACGGGCGCCGTGCTCGGCAACCTCAGCTTCCCCAGCCCGGGCATGTCGCGCTTCGCCGAGAGCGTGTGGCTCGGCGAGCTGAGCGAGCGCGCGGGCGTGGGCCAGGTCGACGCTCGAAACCGCTTCATGAGCGGCCTGCCCGCGCATCTCTTGGCGCGAGCGCTCGGACTCGGCGCGGGCGCCTTCGCCCTCGACGCCGCCTGCGCCTCTTCGCTCTACGCCGTGGAGCTCGCCTGCCGCGCGCTGGCGGAAGGTCGCGCCGACCGCATGCTCGCGGGCGCCGTGAACCGCGCGGACGACCTCTTCCTGCACATCGGTTTCTGCGCGCTCTCCGCCATGAGCAAGACCGGCCAGAGTCGACCCTTCCACGCCGACGCGGACGGCCTCGTGCCAGGCGACGGCTGCGGTTTCGTCGTGCTCGAACGCCTGGACGACGCCCTGCGCGATGGCCACGAAGTGCTGGGCGTGATCCGCGGCGTCGGCCTGTCCAACGACGGCCGCGGCAAGAACCTGTTGGCGCCGAGCGCCGATGGCCAGGCGCGCTCGATGCGAGCCGCCCTCGACATGGCGGAGCTCACGCCCGCGGACGTGGCCTACATCGAATGCCACGCCACCGGCACGACCGTAGGCGACGCCACGGAGCTATCGAGCATGGCCGCGGTCTATGGCGACGCCGAGCGTCCCATCGGTTCCCTGAAGGCCAACCTCGGACATCTGATCACGGCCTCGGGCATCTCCGGATTGATCAAGCTCGTCGAAGCGCTGCGCCATCGTGAGCTGCCGCCGACACCGCACGGTGAGGCACCGAGCCCGTCGCTGGTCGCTTCACCCTTCAGGGTGCCCAGCGCGACCGAGCCCTGGCGTGGACCCTTGCGCGCGGGGCTGAGCGCCTTCGGCTTCGGCGGCAACAACGCCCACCTGATCGTCGAGGCCTTCGACGCCGAGGGCGCGAGCGCCCTGATGAGCGCGAGCGCGAAGCCTGCTCGCGAGCCCGAGCCGCTGGTGGTCGTGGCCATGGGCGCGCGCGTCGGTGCCGGCGCGGACGTCGCGGACTTCGCGGCAGCGCTCTTCCGCGACGCCGCGGCGACGCGTCACGCCGAGCACGTGCCCCTCGCCCTGCGCGAGCTGCGTTTTCCGCCCAAGGATCTGGAGCGCTCCCATGCGACGCAGACCCAGCTCCTCGGCACGGCCCTCGAGGCCGTGTCCGGACTCGAGCTGCCGGCGGATCGCACGGGCATCTACGTGGGCTACGGCTGTGATCCCGAGATCGCCCGCTGGGGCGCGCGCTGGCGCACGACATCCTGGGCTCGCGCCCTGGGCGCAGACCAAGCCTGGGTCGACGAGACGAAGGACGCGTTCGTACCGCCGCTCGAGGCTGCGCATGTAGTGGGCACCATGCCCAACATGCCGGCGAACCGGCTGAGCAGTCAGCTCGACACGCACGGCCCGGCCTTCACCGTCTGCGCCGAGGAACTGAGCGGCGTCCGCGCCCTCGAGAGCGGCGCACGCGCTCTCCTACGCCACCAGATCGACGTGGCCCTGATCGGCGCCGTGGACATGAGCGACGAGCCCGTGCATCGCGCAGCGGCCGAGGCGCTCTTGCCCGCGCGTGCGCAGGCGGGCGACGCCGCCGTGATGCTGGTGCTGATGCGCGCGAGTGACGCGGCCGCGCAGAAGCTCGACGTGCTCGCCTACATTCGCATCGACGCATCGGAGTCTGGCGTGAAGCAGACGACGCCGTTGCACGACGCCGTGGCGCAGCGCTTCGGGCACGCCCACGCGGCCTCGGGGCTGTTGGAGATCGCGGCCGCGGTGTTGTCGGCGGCCCACGCCCGCGGCGTGGACGGCACGACGCTGACGCAGGAGCGACGCTTCGTCGTCGAGGTGGAAGCCATGCTTGGCCAGCACGCACAGATCGAAGTGCACAACGACGCGGCGCCCCTGCCCATGCCCGCCAAGCATGCCCTGAGCACACCCGTGCTCACGCTCCCAGCCCATCCCGCCAAGGTCGCCCTTCACGACCCCGCACGGCGCGTACAGATCATGCAGCCCGCACCCTGGCTGCCATCGACGCTGCCTGGTGCGAAGCAGGCCCACGCCACTCCACATCGCGCCGCCCACGCAACCGCCGCTCCACAACTCGCCGTAGGGCCCGACGCGTCGCACTTCGCCAACGCACCCACTGCTCCACGGCTCGCCGTAGGGCCCGACGCTCGTCGCGCGCCTCACTCCTCGATCGCCGACGACCATCAGTCGACTGCCGTTTTCGCTGCTCGGCCGCACGCCGGAGAAGCCATGACCACCACTGCCTCCACGGGCGATCCCCGACTCGATCGCTTTGTCGCCCACCAACAGCGACTCGGCGCGATCCATCGCGACTTCATCACGCAGCAGTCGGAGCTGCATCAGCGCTTCCTCGCTCTGACGAATGGGGTACCTAGCGTCAGCCCGACCGCCCTTGCGCCGAACGGCTACGCAGCGCCGAGGGTCGCGCCGGCCGTGCCCACGCCGCCCGCGTGTGTCGCGCCGGCCATGCCCGCGCCGGTCGCGTATGTCGCACCGACACCGATGCCCGCGCCCATTGCGCAGGTCGCGCCGGCACCGATTCCCACGCCCGTTGCGCGGGTCGCACCGCCCACGCCCATCGTCACGCAACCAGCACCCGCGCGTGGCGTCGCCACGGAAGAGCTGCCCCTGGCCTTCCGGCCCACGGGCCCGACCTTCGACAAGCGAGAGCTGGCGATCCACGCGGGCGGCAAGATCTCGAAGATCTACGGCCCGCTCTTCGAGCAGCAGGACGACTACGACGTGCAGGTGCGCATGCCCTTCGGGCCGCTGCTGCTCGCCGATCGCATGACCGGCATGCAGGCCGAGCCCGGCTCCATGACCAAGGGCACGTGCTGGACCGAGACCGACGTGCGCGAAGACTCGTGGTGGCTGAACGACGGCTACATGCCCGCGGGCATCCACATCGAGTCGGGCCAGGCCGACCTGATGCTGATCAGCTACCTCGGCGCTGACTTCGGCAACAAGGGCGAGCGCGCCTACCGCCTGCTCGGCTGCGACCTCACCTGGCTCGGTCCCTTGCCCAAGGTCGGGGAGACGCTGGCCTACGACATCCACGTCGACGGCCACGCGAAGCACGGCGACGTGCGCCTCTTCTTCTTCCACTACGACTGCTGGGTGAAGCGCGCCGACGGCAGCCTCCGTCCCGCGCTGCGCGTGCGCAACGGCCAAGCCGGCTTCTTCACCGCACAAGAGCTGGCCGAGTCGGCGGGCATCCTGTGGAAGCCCGAGGAGCAGGAGCTCGCGCCGAACCCGCGCCTCGATCCACCGAAGCTCCCCGTCACCCGTTCGCACTTCGACCGCGCCGCCCTCGAGGCCTTCGCCGACGGCGATCTCGTGAGCTGCTTCGGCGAGGCCTTCCGCAACACGCAGGCCCACGTGCGCACGCCGCACATCCAGGGCGGCCGCATGCTCTTCCTCGACGAGGTGGAGCGCTTCGAGCCCACGGGCGGACCCTGGGGACGCGGCTACCTGCGCGCCGTGCAGCGCATCTCGCCCGACGATTGGTTCTTCGACGGACACTTCGTCAACGACCCCTGCATGCCCGGCACCTTGATGTTCGAGGGCTGCGTGCAGGCCATGGCCTTCTACCTCGCGGGCATGGGCTACACCGTAGACAAGGATGGCTGGCGCTTCGAGCCGCTCGCAGGCCAGATGTACCCTCTGCGCTGTCGCGGACAAGTGATCCCGAGCAGCAAGGAGCTCAGCTACGAGGTCTTCGTGGAAGAGATCCACGACGGACCGGAGCCCACGCTCTACGCAGATCTGCTGTGCAAGGTGGACGGACTCGGCGCCTTCCACTCGCGACGCCTGGCGTTGAAGCTCGTGCCCGACTGGCCGCTCGGAACGAAGCTCGCCGCCGACAGCGAGCTGCGCGCAGTGCTCGATGCGCAAGCGCCTCTGGCGAAGCGATGCGCGACGGCGAGCTACACGGCTCCGGGCGCCAGCGAGAGCAGCGCGCCTTTCCGCTTCGACTATCCCTCCTTGCTCGCCTGCTCCTGGGGCAAGCCGAGCGAGGCCTTTGGCGAGATGTACGCCCGCTTCGACGGCGCACGACGCACGGCGCGCCTGCCTGGACCGCCCTACCACTTCATCAGCCGCGTGACGGAAGTCGGCGGTGAGATGGGCACCATGGCGGCGAGCGAGCGCTTCGTGTTCGAGTACGACGTGCCCGAGGACGTCTGGTACTTCGAGGAGAACGGCTGCGGCGTGATGCCATTCGCCGTCTTGCTCGAGGCCGCGCTCCAGCCCTGCGGATGGACCGCGAGCTACCTCGGCAGCACGCTCACCGTGCCCGACGATCTCATGTTCCGAAACCTCGACGGCAAGGGAACGATCCACGCCGAGGTCTTCCCGGGGAGCACGCTCACGACCGAAGTCACGGTGAAGAACATCTCGCAGTCGGCGGGCATGATCATCGAGTCCTTCGAGGTGCGCTCTCGCGTCGGTGACACGCTCGTCTACTCCCTCGACACGGTCTTCGGCTTCTTCCCGCCCTCGGCCTTCGACGATCAGCCCGGTCTGCCCGTCTCCGCGCAGCAGCGCGCCCTCTTCGATCGTCAGGACGAGTTCTCGGTCGATCTCACCACGAGGCCGGCGAAGTACTGCGCAGGCACAGCTCGCCTCGCCGAGCCGATGCTCTTGATGATCGACCGCGTCGTGCACTTCGACCCCAAGGGCGGTGAGCACGGGCTCGGCAGCCTGCGCGTGGAGAAGGACGTCGACCCGCAAGAGTGGTTCTTCAAGTGCCACTTCTTCCAGGATCCGGTGCAGCCCGGCAGCCTCGGCATCGAGGCCATGCTCCAGGCCATGCAGTTCGCCATGATCGAACTCGGGCAGGCGGAGGATGGCGCGCGCTTCGAGGCCATCGCCACCGAGCGCGATCACGTGTGGAAGTACCGCGGCCAGGTCGTGCCCAAGAACGCCCTCATCGGCACCACGCTCGAAGTGGTGGAACGCGGCGAGGACGAGCTCGGCGCCTACATGCTCGCGGACTGCCACCTCTGGGTCGACGGCAAGCGCATCTACGAGGCGAAGAAGCTCGGCATGCGCGCCGTGAAGACGCCCGCGCCCAAGCCGATCTCACGAGATGATGAAGATGTACTAGAGCCGCCTCAGGCGCGCTCAGGGGCGAGCGCCCCCGCAGGCCGGCCGAGGCGGGTACACGCCAGTACCCAACGAGGTGGGCCTGATCGTGCCTGGGGCGGCGAAGAGCACCTCGACCCGGGCGGTGAAGCGCACTGGCTGCGCGACCACTGTCCGACCTACACGCTGCCGGCGCTGCCGCTGATGAGCCTGGTGGATCGCATGATGGGCGCCGCGCGGTCCGAGCTCGGCGCCGACGTCGACGGTCTGCGCGACGTGGAGGTGCATCGATGGGTCGTCGTCGACGAGCCGACGCGTCTGCGCACCGAGGTGGTGGCCAAGGACGACGGCACGCACGAGGTACGCGTCCTGGTCTGGCGCGACGCCCCGAACGCTGCGCTCTCGCGCTTCGAGCTCGCGGCCCGTGCAACGGTCGGCGCGCCGGCTTCACTCGAAGCCTTGGCACCCGCCGAGACCACGCCCGTGGACTTGCCCTACACCAGCGGCGCGCTCTTCCACGGCCCCGCGTTTCAGATGCTCACCTCCCTCGAACGCGGTGAGGGCGCGAGCCGAGGTGTGATCGACGCAGGCCTGGGCGACGTGCCCCACGGCTTCATGCATCAGGCGCTGCTCGACGCGGCGACCCACGTGCTGCCCCATGATCGTCTGCACGAGTGGAGCGCGCGCATCCCCGAAGACGTCGTGGGCTACCCGCGACGCCTCGACGTGCGCTTCGACGGGGCCGCGCCGACCTCGGGCCAGGTGGCGGTCGAGGCTCGCTTCATCGGCTTCGAGGGCGAGGACTCGCGCTTCCCGATCTTCCGCCTGCAGCTCTCGGTGGGCGCGCGCGTCTTCGCCGACATGCGCCTGGTCGAGATCCTGATGCCCAAGGGTCCGCTCGGTCTGGCGGCGCCCGAGGATCGTCGCCGCTTCCTGCGCGACGGTCTCTTCGTGCCCGGCCTCGGCCTGAGTCGCGCCGACGGCGACGCCACCTTGCTCGATCGCGCGGACGTGGCCCGCAGCGATTGGCTCCCGGGCACCGTGCGACGCGTGTACGCCGCGAGCGGTGCCGACCTCTGCCGCGACGTCGCCGTGAAGGAACACCTCGCGCGCCGCGCCAAGACGCATCCGCGCCTGGTCGAAGTGCGCGACGACGACGCGGGTCTGCGTGTCGTCTCGGCCAGGCGTCCGCTGCGCGCCCAGCCCGTCGAGCTGATGGACACGGCCGGCACCCTGGTCGTGCACGACGCGGGTCCGGCACGACTCGATGTCGAGCCCGTGCGCTCCTTCTGGCGGGGCTACCTCGGCCTCACGCCAGCGCCCGTGGAGGACCTCTATTTCAGCCTGATCCGACGCTTCGTCGCCGACGTGACGATCCAGGATCCCGACGCCTTCGCCGCACTCCATGGCCGCGGCGTGCTCTACCTCGGCAACCATCAGGTCGGCATCGAGAGCCTGAACTTCTCGATCCTCGCGGCCGCGCTCAACGGCGTGCCCACGCTGACCCTGGCCAAGCAGGAGCACTCCCAGAGCTGGCTCGGCAAACTCATCCACCAATGCTTCCGCTACCCCGGCCTGATCGATCCCGGCGTCATCACCTACTTCGATCGCCAGGATCCCGCGAGCCTGCCCAAGATCCTCTCCGGCCTGAGCGAAGGCAGCGAGAAGAGCCTGATGGTGCACGTCGAAGGCACGCGCGGCCTGAGCTGTCGCGCGCCGGTGAAGACCATGAGCAGCGTCTTCTGCGATCTCGCGATCCGCACCGACACGCCCATCGTGCCCGTGCGCTTCGTCGGCGGCCTGCCCGTCGAGCCCGCAGAAGAGCGCCTCGAATATCCGCTCGGCATGGCCAAGCAGACCATCCACCTGGGCGCGCCGATCCAGCCCGCGGCGCTGAACGCCCTGCCCTACAAGGAGCGCACCCAGAGCGTGGTCGACGCCATCAACGCCCTCGGCCCGAGCGCCGCCACGGAGACGCCCGCACCGGGTGATGCAGCCTTCGACGCCAAGGTCCGCGCACGCGTCGACGCGTCCAACCGAGGCATCGGCCTCGCCACCGTGATCGAAGTCCTGCACGAGCTCGACGCGCCGAGCGACGCCGTTGCGCGCCTGCTCGCCGCCGCCGATGGAGCGAAGCTCGACGCGGGCCACGGCCCCGAAGCCGAATGGCTACGCGGCCTCGCGAGGGTGATGCTCGGCTGAGCGCGAGGTGGCCCTCGCCTGGACACATGCGGCATAATGCCGGATACTGCCATGAGGATGCCATGGCGGATCCAGTAGAGCGTATCGATCTCCGTGTGAGCGCTGAGCACAAGCGACTCATCGAACGGGCTGCGGCCGCGAGGGGACACAGCTCGGTCAGTGGTTTCGCCGCGGTCGAGTTGATCCGGGCGGCTCGAGCGGCTCTGGAAGAGGAGCAGGGGCTGGTGTTGTCCGCGCGAGACTGGGAGCGCTTCACGGACATCCTCGATCGAGTCGAGCCAAACGAGGCCCTCGCCGAAGCGGCGAGAGACTATCTCGCCAAGCATGCTCGGTAGCGAGCTTCAGATCGTCCGACTCCAGAAGGCTCACCGTCGCGACGCTTTCGACTGCGGTACGGCGGAGCTGACGGACTACCTGCGCAGGTTCGCCCGACAGAACGACCGCAAGGGAATCGGCCGAGCCTACGTCGCGGTGTGTCCGGGCGAGGCGCTCGTTCGCGGCTACTACACGTTGGCGAGCAGCTCCGTCGCACACGGGGCGATGCCCGATACGCTGCGCCAGCAGCTGCCGCGCTATCCCGTACCGACCGTGCTCATCGCCCGCCTGGCGGTCGACGTCACCATGCAAGGTCGGGGCCTCGGCCGAGAGCTGCTGATGGACGCCTGCTTCCGCATCCTGCAGGCGGCAGACGAGATCGGGATCCTCGCCATCGAGGTGCTGGCCCAAGAGGACCAGGCTCGAGGATTCTACGAGAAGTACGGCTTCGCCTCGCTCCTCGATGAACCGAGGCACATGTTCCTCTCGATCCAAGCGGCGAAGCGAGCGTTTGGCCTGCCCACGAACGACGTCCCGTGATCACTTCGCCCCCCAGATCGCCTATGCTGAATCCATGAGGGTGTCCGCCGTTCCGCGATTCGGCCTGCTCGTCAGCGTCGTGCTCTGTTCCATCCTGCTCGGCGCCTGCACGTCCGAGGGCTTTCCAGCCGAGCCCTACTTCGCGGCCTGCACGAGTGACGCAGACTGCGCACCCGACTACCAATGCCTGCCAGCGAAGGAGTGGTCTGGAGCGGTCGCCCAGGACGTGTGCACGCTGCCCTGCACCAGCGCCGACGAGTGCCCGCGCGTCACGTCGAGCCACTGCGGCGACCAGACCCAATGCCTCGAGGGTAGCTGCAGCTATCGGCCCTGCCGCTGACGGCGCGCGCGTCGCGGGAGGAAGGGACGCGAGGCGAACTGCGTATGCTTGAGCATGCGTGTCCTCTGCTTCGTCCTGTTCGCGAGCCTGTGCGTGACGGCGCTGGGCTGCGCGTCGAACTGGGAGGGACAGGACGCCTACACGAACTGCGATGCCGCGCTCCACGGCTATCCGTGGGCGCCGAGCTGGGACTGCCAGGGCGCGTCCGTGGGCGCCGAGCTGGGACTGCCAGGGCGCGTCCGTGTGCGCCAACGAGGCCGTGCTGTCGGCCAGCGATCAGGCACGCGTGCGCGCGATCGGGCGACGCCTGGGCTACGAGCCTTGAGCGTAGATCAGTAGGTCGGGGCCATCTCGGCGGCGTCGAAGACCATGCCGAAGGAGAGGTCGCTGCACGTGCCCATCGCGTCGGGCCCGAGGTCGGCGGCCGTCTCGTAGATGCCGCGCACCAGGTCGTCCAAACGACCGAGGCCGAGCAGCCGCGTGATGCGCATCAGCTCGTCGACCGAGATGGCTCCGGCCACCATGCCGGGTGCGGCGCCCGAGCCGAGCTCGACGCGTACGTCCGCGGTCGCAGCGACCACCTCCAGCGGCACACCGTGATCGTTGGCGAGCCGCAGGGGCAAGGCCAGGGCGGCGATGGTCAGCGGAGGCTGCGCGCCATCGGGGCTGGCTCGATAGAAGGTCTGGGCGCTGCCGCGCTGGACGCAGAGCGATTGCAGGGGCACGGCGGTTCCCGCGGCGTCGCGCCGGACGGGTGAGCCACTGGTCGTGGCCGCCGACACGAAGCTGGCCTCGACGCTGCCGTCGGACCACTCCACCAAGCTGATGACCGGCAGCCCTTCGCTGAGGTCCGAGGCGCCGAGCTGCGTGGCCGTGAGGTCCGTGCCCACGATGTCGCTCAACTGCGGCAGGATGGACGTGAACTGGTTGTCGATCCCGAGGGCGCCCGTGGGCGAGGTGAAGTCCGCCTGGAAGCAGCTGAGGGCGTCGGTGTCGTCACTCACGCGATGGTCCAGATCGAGCCCATCGGTGATGCCCAGGGACGCCTGCTCGGCGAAGGTCAGGTGGTCGAGCAGGATCAACCGCTCGGACACCAGCATGGCTCCCGACGCGGACACCGGACCGTGGTCCACACACCGCGGCGGTGGCGTGGGCGACCCGAAACAGCCGGTCGACGCGAGCACAGCCAGCCAGAACAGCCCGCGAAGGAACGTGGCGAAGAATCGGCCCAGGTTCATGCGTCCTCCGCCCCGAACATAGACACGATGATCGACGCGCGCTCGGCTCGACTCCGTGCGTGTCCTAGGTCGCGGGCGGTGCCGGACCAGCCTTTGCGGCATCTCAACCGGACGAGGTCTCGTCCTGGGCGCTCTTGGCGCCACGGCCCCAGGTGCCGAGGGCGGAGATCACGGCGCTCGAGAGGTAGCACGCGACCGTGAGCACCAGCCCGCACGCCGTCGCGGTCATGGCCGAGCTGATGTCCGCTGCCAGCTGGGCGGCTCGATGCTCGGCCGGGATCGCCGCGGTGTGTCCGAAGGCCGAGACGAGCAACGCGGAGGTGACGCAGATGCCGAGGAGCGTGGCGACGAGGCCGACGAACGGGAGGTATTGCGCCAGCCGGAAGTGGCCACCGCGCGCCTTGGCCACACGGTGGGCCCAGGCGAAGAGCCCGACGGCGAAGCCGAGCTGAACCATCACGCCGAAGACCGCACCGAGGATCGACAGTGGCTCCTGAGCGCTCATGCCGCGAGTCTAGCTCCGGTCCACGGGCAGCCGCGAGCCCGGAAGCGTCTGGCCAGACGGGAGATCCGCGGCAACGTCACGACAACGCGCGGTGACGTGGAGCGTTCGCGCTTCATTCATCAGCGCGATCTACCACGGCGCGGCCGAGCCGTGACGGAGTCACGAGAGGTGGCCGGAACCGCGCGCTCAGCGGTATTCGCGCGCCACCGCGCGCAAGGCGCTGGCGACCTCCGCCATGTCGGCCGGGCGATCCGCCGGGTTCTTCGCCAAGAGGCGCAGGACGAGGTCGTCCATCGCCTTCGGGAGGGAGGGGACGAGCGTCGTCATCGCCCGCGGCAAGTCCTCGGCGTGGGCGCGAAGGACCGCCCAGATGTGCTCGTGATCGAAGGGAGGCGCACCGGTCAGCATCTCGTACAGGCAGATGCCGAAGGAGTACATGTCCGCCTTGAAGGTGACGTTCGCCGCGTCCACGCATTGCTCCGGCGCCGCGTACTCCGGCGTGCCGACCATGACCCCGTGCGCGGTGCGCCCCTTTTCGCCCTTCGCCTTGGCGATGCCGAAGTCCATCACCTTCACGCGCCCCGAGGTCGTGACGAAGAGATTCGCAGGCTTCACGTCACGATGGACGATCCCGGCGGTGTGCGCGGCGCCCAGCCCGGCGCACGCCTGCACCATGTGACCCAACACCGCAGACAGGCTCATGGGCATTGGCAGCTCCGCCAAGCTGGTGCCCTCGAGCAGCTCCATGGTCATGAAGACGTCGCCCTTGTCTTCGCCGATGTCGAAGACACGCACGATGTTGCGATGGTTCAGATCGCGCGCGAGCGCGAGCTCACGACGGAAGCGGGAGGCCCACAGCTCTGGGTTCGCGGAGCGATGCAGAATCTTGAGCGCGATGTGCCGGTCCACGACGTGATCGTGGACTTGGTAGACCGAAGCCATGCCTCCCTCGCCGAGTTCGCGCACCACCTCGTAGCGATTCGCCAGCAGTCTCCCGGCCGGCAGGTGCACGGGGATGGGAGGCCCCTGGCTCATCCGAGGTGTGGCATCACCCGCATCGGCGGGCTCGGGCGCCAGAGTCTCCGCCGAGGTCACCACTCGCGACCTCACGGAGCCCGGTGCCGGCGCGCTCGCAGCGGGCGACGGCGCGCTCGCAGCGGGCGGCTTCGACGGCGCGCTCGCAGCGGGCGGCTCCGAAGGCGCGCTCGCAGCGGGCGACGGCGCGCTCGCAGCGGGCGGCTTCGACGGCGCGCTCGCAGCGGCGGGCGGCTTCGACGGCGGCTTCGACGGCGTGCCCGAGCGGCCAGGGGATGACGCCTGTTTCCGCACCACGAAGGAGTCCAGATCCGGCAGCGCGAGGTCACCGGAGATCTGCGAGGCGAGTTGCGCGGCCTTCTGCGGTGCGACCTCGGCGAGCAGCGCGCGAGCGACCTCATGCTCGCTGTCGTGCTCGAGCACCCTCTGGAGCACCTGCGCCGCCCCTGCGCGAAAACCACGGTCCGCGTACGCCCGAGCGAGGGCTACGTAGGCCAGCACCTCTCGCTTGGATCGGGGCGGCGTCGCCACGAGCGGTGAGACCATCTTGTCCACGTCGAACTCGAAGCGTCCGAGCTCGAGGGCGATCTCCAGCGCTTGGACGGCAGCTGCGCGGTAGCGCTTGTGGCTCGCGGGAACGGCGAGCAGGTGCGTGAGCGCCCTCTTGGGACGGCCCGCCTCGGACAGGATCATGCCCGCCTCGTAGTGCGACTCCTGCTGCTCGAAGTAGCGTAGGGCCTGGGGGTAGAGCTTCGCGTCCCAGGCCACGCGCGCCGCCGCGGCGAAGCGACCTGCGGCCTCGAGATCGGCGATGGTCTTTAGATGCTCCGCGGAACCCGCACCCACGTGTCTCCACCCCGCTGCGGCCGGGGCGCCCTTGGCGAAGGCTTTGTGCATTCGTTCGGCCGTGCGCGTGTCGCCCGCCGCCTCGAAGAGTTCCAGCGCCCGACGCGCAACCTTCGAGGCTTGCCCCGTCAGAGTTCCGACTTCGTCCGGGGAGACGCCCAAGGTCTGGAGCATCAGCGTGGCGGCATCGCCGTGGCGGCCCGCCGCGCTCAGCACGCGATCGACCTCGCCCATGCGCCCGGCGGCTGCGTACTCCCGTGCGGCAGCGGCGGGATCGCCCTCGGCTTCGTGACGACGCGCCGCGGCCACCCTCTGCGCCAGGCGATCCATCAGGCGACTCCGGCCAGCTTCTTCACCGCCGCAGCGTCGTTGGCGAAACGGAGCGCATCCTCGATCGCAACGAGCCCCTGCGCGACCAACCGGCCGAGGGCCTGATCGAGGCTCTGGGCAGCGCCCTGAGAGCCGCCCGCCTGACCCTCGAGCTGGTGAACTTTGTCCTCACGGATCATGTGGCTGACCGAGTAGGAGGGCAGCAACAGCTCGATGGCGGCGACCCGGCCCTCATGGCTGGCGAGGCGACAGAGGCGCTGCGCGATCACGCCGCGGAGCTGCACCGACAGCACGCCCCGGACCTGATCCTGGACGTCCGCGGGGCAGGCTCCGATGACGCGGTTGATCGCCTTGGCGGCGGTGTTGGTGTGCAGCGTCGCGAACACCAGGACACCGGCCTCGGCAGCGCTGAGCGCGAGCTGGATCGTCTCGTAGTCGCGTAGCTCACCAACGACGACCACATCGGGCGCCTCACGCAGCGCCGAGCGCAGAGCCGTCGCGAAGGTCTGGGCGTGCGTGCCGATCTCGCGCTGCGTCACGAAGCTCTTCAGCGGTTCGTGCACGTACTCGATTGGGTCCTCGATGGTGATGATGTGGCGCGACGAGACGCGATTGATCTCGTGGATGATGGCGGCCAGGGTGGTCGTCTTGCCCGATCCCGTGGGACCGGTGACGAGCACCAGACCTCGGGACTGACGGGCCAGCTCGTACAGAGATCCGGGGAGCTGGAGCTCACTCAGCGTGGGGATCCGATTCGGGATGACCCGAAACACCGCACCGAGACCGCCCGCCTGGCGAAACAGGTTCACGCGGAAGCGGCCCACGCCCTGGAGGTCGTAGCTCAGGTCGAGATCCTGCTCCCGATCGAGCTGTTCGCGCTGCTCGTCGCTCAGGATCTCGACGAGGAACGCGCGCGTGTCGTTGGCGCTCAGCTCGCGAAAGGGCAGCGTGATGAGCTCCCCGTTGTAGCGGACCATGGGCGGCTTGCCGGCGTGGAAGTGCAGATCGCTGGCGCGTTGATCGGCGGCGACGCGCAGGAAGGTGTCGAGGCGAGCCATCAGCCACCGCCTCGCTTCGGGATCGCGGTGTTACGGCTGGGCGGGATGGCGCTGGCTGGTGCGGCGTGGCTCGAGGGACGGAGGCTCGGTTGGTCCCGCGGTGGGTTCGAGCTCGAGGGACGCCCGGGGGAATCGCTCGGCGGTCTCGGCGGCCGGTGAGAGGGCACGGCCGAGCGCCTCTCGGGCGCCTCGAGGAAGCCCGCCTCCACCAAGGTGTTGGCGAAGGCCTGCTTGTTCACGGCCTTGGCCAGAGCCTCCGCCGCGTCCACGATGCCACGGCGCACGAGCCGCTCGAGCTCTTCGTCCATCAGCAACATGCCGGCTTCGCGCTTGGTGGCGATGATGGAGGAGATCTGGAAGGACTTGTCTTTGCGGATGAGGTTCGAGATGGCGTCGTTATTGACCATGACCTCGACGGCGAGGACGCGTTTCTTGGCATCGTCGATGCGCCGCAAGAGCTGCTGACAGACCACGGCGCGCAGAGACTCGGCGAGCATCGAGCGGACCAGGTGCTGCTGGCCGGACGGGAAAGCGTGGATCATGCGATCGACCGTCATGTCGGCGCTGGTGGTGTGCACGGTCGCGAGCACGAGGTGACCGGTCTCCGCGGCGTTGACGGCGAACTCGATCGTCTCGCGGTCGCGCAGCTCGCCCACGAGGATGACGTCCGGGTCCTGACGCAGGGTGGCGCGCAGAGCACTGGTGAAGGACTGCGTGTGCGTGCCCACCTCGCGCTGGTTGACCAAGCTCTCGTAGCGCCCGTGCAGGATCTCGATCGGATCCTCGATCGTGAGGATGTGATGGGCGCGCGTCTGGTTGATGTGGTGGACCAGCGCGGCCAGCGTGGTGGACTTTCCCGAGCCCGTCGGCCCTCCCACGAGGACGAGGCCATGGGCGAAGTCGCCGAAGCTACGCACGATGGGCGGGAGCCCCAGGGTCTCGATGTCGGGCAGGTCCGCCTTGACGTGGCGGAAGACCGCCGCGAGGCCGCTGAGCTGGCGAAAGAGGTTCACTCGAAAGCGCAGGGAAAATGCGGGGATCTCGTACGAGAAGTCCACGTCCATGCCGCTCTCGAGATCGCGCCGCTGGAGCGGGCTGAGCGCACCTGTGACCATGGCCAGGAGTTCGTCTTCATTCAGCACGCCGCGCGCCGCGGGTACGATCTCACCGAGGCGCTTGACCGACGGGGCACGGCCCGTGGCCAGCAGGATGTCGTCCGCGTTCGCGCGCACGGCCGACACGAGCAGGCGGTCGAGCACACCCATGGAGGAATTGAGCGTCTCTGCCCCGAGGTCGACCTCCCAATCCTCGAGCGTGGTCCGCGCCAAAGCCGCGACGCTCGCGTCATCGTCCGAGAGGCAGCTCCGCACGTAGAAGGCTGCCTCGCGTCCCGTCGGCAGAGACGCCAGCGTGGAGATCATCAGACGACGGACCTCCACGTTCTCGTCCCCGACCAGCTCGGCCAGGCCCAGGAGCGCGTCATGGGCGTGGAGGGCGACCAGCGCCTCGATGCCCACGACGCGTAGATCGGCCCGCTCGCGGAGCAGCTTCTCGACGTAGGGCACGGCGCGCACATCCCCGATCCGAGCCGTCGCCAGCACGGCCTGCTCGCGCACCCACCAATCGTCATCCGTGGCGGCGGCGTTCAACACAGCCGAGAGCGCGCTGGGATCTTCGAGGCGGACCAGCCCCTCCATGGCGAAGCGCCGCAGCAGGGGGGACTCGTTGCTCAACGTCTCCGTGAGATGAGGCGTGAGCGCGTTGCCCATCAGCCCGATCAGCGCGTCCAGCACCCGCTCACGCACCCACCAGTCCTCGTCCTCGAGGTAGGCGAGCATACGCCCCGCGAGCTCGCCCTCCGAGTCCTTCGCGCCCTGTGCGAGGTGGGCGCCGATGCGACGCACGCTGGGCATGTTGCTGCGCAGCAGAGAGATGATGGCCAGGGCGACGTCGACGCCCTCCACTTTGGTCAGCTTGGAGAGCGCCTCCGTCGCGCGCGCCCGCACGCCTTGATCCGGGAAGTGGATGGCCAGCGCCAGAGGCTTCACGGCGCCGTTGCTGGCCATGTCCTCGAGCGCGTCGATGGCGGCGAAGCGCACCACGTTGGGGCCGACGCGGATCTTGTGAGCGAGCAGTTCATGGGCTCGGGGCGAGTCGTAGGCTCCGAGCGAGCGCACGATCGCCGGGTCCACCTCGGTGGTGTGCAGCAGGTGTGAGAGCTCGTCGAAGAAGACCTGCTCCTCGACGAGTTGGCCAAAAGCCTTGAAGGCCTCGGTGGCGACCCGCCGATCGGAGTCCGCCAATGCCCCGCGAACCGCGGTCAGAGCGCGTGGATCGCGGTTGGAGAGCTCGGGATCCGCCAGATGCCGGAGCGCGTAGGCCCGCTCGCGCGCGTCGCCGTGTGCGAGGACCGCCGCGACCAGAGGCACGGCGCGGTGACCCGCACGCTCGACCATCGCGCGCATGGCCTCGACCCGGCCGCGAAAGTTCGGCTGGCTGACCGACTCGATCAAGCGGCTCAGGGCGCCCACGCCTCCCACCTGAGCCAGGATGTCGGCCACCTGGCGCCGGAATTCCGGATCGGGATGGTCGAGCAGATCGCACAGCTCGCTGTGATGCGTGACGTCGTTGACCAAGGGCAGGAGCCCCAGCAACACCCGGCGCAGGATCGCATCGGCCGAGCCGAGCGCGTCGACCATCGGCAAGAAGAGCCCCGGGTGCGCCGAGCCCTTGGCGATCGCCCCGAAGGCGGAGCAGCGGTTCTTGTGGATCGGTCCCTGGGCGAGTGAGGTCGACTCGCGCACCACCCCGAGCAGCTCGATCACCTCCGTGTGGGGTAGACGACCGGCCGCCTGGACGAAGCCCGCAAGCTCGTCCCGGCTGGACCAGCGAGCTGCGCGAAACTCCTCCAGAACACTCTGCATCACCCGCCTCTTGCGCCATCATTGCCATGGCGCGTCCGTAGATCAACGGGGTCCTGCGACGCGCGCGTCGCCCTCGCCGCTGACGCTGCAAGATGCCCGCTTTGGTGGCCTGACTCGCGATCGCCCAGGCAAGTCCGCGGCGTCTCGGGCCGCGAGGACCGGCTCAGGGTGCCTCGACGACGTCGACCGGCTCGAAGACCAGACCGAAGGAGAGATTCGCGCAGCCGCCCATGCCGTCCGGGTCCAGATCCGTGCTCGAGGTGTAGATCGTCTGGACGACATCCGCGTAGCTACCCAGACCCAAGAGGCGCGTGATGCGCATCAGCTCGTCCACGGTGATGGCGCCCGCGAGCACGCCGGCGCGCGGATCGCCGAGATCGAGCCTGGCGCCGACCTGGGTCGTCGACGCGATGAGGGGCACGACCACCGCGTGATCGTCGGGCAGCTGGAGCGGCAAGGCGAGCGTGCCTGCGCGCAGCGTCAGCGTGTTGCCTTCGGGGAGCGCCCGGCCCAGCCACTGCGCGTGGCTGGCGTCGATGCGGAGCGCTTGCATGGCTCGGGCGCTGCCATCGGCCTGGCGAGTCACGGATGCGCCGTCGAGCGTCGACGCCGAGACGAAGCTGACGTCGACGGTGCCATCCGAGAGCTGCGTCAGCGAGAGGACGGGCAAGCCGGTTGGGCCTTCGGACGCTGCGAGCTGGGTCTGGACCAGATCGGTGCCCACGATGCTGGTGAGGCTGGGCAACAGGCGCGAGAGCTGGTTGTCGATCCCGGGCGTACCCGAAGCGGAGATCCGGTCGGCGCGGCGGCATCCCTCGTCGTCGTGGGAGTCGCTCACGCGGCAGTCGAGATCCATGCCTTCGAGTTCACCGCCGACGACCTCCTGGGCGAAGGTCAGGTGATCGAGGAGGATCAGCCGGCGCGAGACCTCGGTCGTGCCTGCCGGAGCGGTGGGCAGTGACACCGGGCAGCCGTCGGGAGGAGGCGGCGGCGTCGCGCTCGAGCCCGAGCACGCCAGCAGCGTCGAGAGCAGGCCGACCGCGACGAGGCTCGAAGGTAGGACGAGGTTCTGCTTGGGCTGCATGATGCTCGAAGCAGTCTACTCGACCCGAGTCAGGACTGCCCGACCCGGCTCGCGCCGGCAACATCTCCACGCCCAAACATTGATCACGGTGGGCTTGCGCGTGACGCGGGCATCGTCCCAAGGAAGACCTGCTCGTGCTCTTCGTCCATCTCTGGAGCGTCGGTCTGTCGCTGCGAGCCGAGGACGAAGCGCTGAGTGGTCGTCAGATCGTCGCCTTGGTCTTCGACGAGACGGCGCGACAGATGAGCACGGCGCCGCGCGTGATGCACGAGATCATCGCCTACCAGATGCGCCTGATCGCAGACGCCACGTGGGCGCTGGTCGCGCTGTTCTTCGGCGTGCCCGCGAGCATGCGTTCCGCCAACCGCATCTCTCGGCGCTACCGGAGCGGAGTCGAGCTCATCTGGAGGGGCCTGTGCGCGAAGCCGGAGCGACGATGAACGGCGCCCTGGTCGCGCTGGACATGCAGGTGGATCTGCTCGACGCCGACGGGCGTCTTTCCGTGGCCGAGGCGCAGGTGGACGGCCTGATCACCGCCACGAACGCCGCGCTCACCGCGGCCGCCGAGCGAGGGCTCCAGGTGGCGTACGTGAACAACGCCTGCCCCACCATTCCGCCCATGCGCGGACCCGATGATCCGCCACTCCCAGTCATGCTCCTGCGCCTGACGGGCAGCGGCGAGCGCGGCGCCTTCTCCTCCGAGGCCTACGTCGAGATATGCGAGCGAATCGTGCGCTGAAGACCGCGCCCAGCTCACGCTTCCGCGGCGTGGGCGAGGGTGTCTTCGACGATGCGTCCGACGTGTGTGTCTGCCAGGGCGTAGAGCATGGCGCGGCCCTGCCGCTCGCTGACGACGAGGTGGGCGTCACGCAGGTGGCGGAGGTGATGCGACATGGCGCTCTGCTCCACGTCGAGGGCTTCGCACAGCGCCCCGACCGTCTTCGCGCCCGCGCGGTGCAGGCAAGCGACGACGGCCAAGCGGATCGGATGCGCGAGGCAGGAGAGGATGTCGACCGCGCGTTCGATGGCGAGGTCGGAGCTTCGGTCCGCGCTCACCGTTTCCTCGCGATCAGCACGAAGCCCGTGTCGGCCAGAGAGCGCTCTTCGTGCAAAGCCTCGATCCTCGGCTCGAGCCAGGCGCGAGCCGAGCACCAACGCGCCACGTACCTCTCGTCGTCCAGGTCCTCGCGTGAGTCGATGCCCGTCACGCGTAGCAAGGGCCCATAGAGCGGGAAGAACCAATGGAGCGGCCCCGACTCGGCGCGTACGCGGCGAAAGTCCATGATGGCGAGCTTGGCGCCGGGGCGCAGCAGCGAGAGCCCGCGCTCCAGAGCCGCCTCGAGATCGTGCACGATGTCGAGGCACCAGACGGAGACCAGCACGTCGAAGGGACCCTCCACACCGGCGAGCACGGCGGCGTCCTCACGCTGCAACGTGACGTCCTGCCAACCTTCGGACTTCACCAGGGCGGAGGCGCGCCGGAGCATGCCCTCGGAGTAGTCCACGCCGAGCACGCTGCCCTCGGGCCCGACACGCGGCACGAGCCAGGGCAGGTGGCGCTCGTGCCCACACCGACGTCGAGCACGCGCGCCCCCGAGAGATCACCGAGCCTCTCGAGCAGCTCGCGCCTCGTCCTCTCGATGCCCAGCACGTGGTCGAAGACGGCGGCACGACCTACGTCGTACCAACGCGCAGCCCGATCGTGGTGATGACCTACTTCGTTCAGCTGCATGGGAACGCCTCCGGTCTCAGAAACATGATGAGCATCTCATATGATGATATCCTCATGTGTCAAATGGAGCTTCGGGCAGCCGAGCGCTCGGGCGAGGCTCCTGCTCGCGTCTCTCCTTTCGTTGGCGCCCACTTTCGCCTTCCTGGGACGGGAGTATGCTCCCGCTCATGATTCGAAAAGAAGACGCGCTGGACTATCACGAGCGGGGTCGACGCGGGAAAATCGCCGTCGTTCCCACCAAGCCGCTGGAGACCCAGCGCGACCTGGGCCTGGCGTACTCGCCGGGCGTGGCCGAGCCGAGCCGGGCCATCTACGAGGATCCCTCTCTGGTCGGTCGCTACACCATCCGCGACAACCTGGTGGCCGTGATCACCAACGGCACGGCCGTGCTCGGTCTGGGCAACATCGGCCCGCTCGCGGCCAAGCCCGTGATGGAGGGCAAGGCCGTCTTGTTCAAGAAGTACGCGGACATCGACGTCTTCGACATCGAAGTGGATGCGTCGGATCCCGACCGCTTCATGGACGTGGTCGCGGCCCTCGAGCCGACCTTCGGAGGCATCAACCTCGAAGACATCAGCGCGCCCGACTGCTTCCGCATCGAGACCGAGCTGAGAAAGCGCATGAACATCCCGGTCTTCCACGACGACCAGCACGGCACGGCGATCATCTCGGGTGCGGCCCTGGTGAACGCGGCCGAGCTCGTGGGCAAGAAGCTCGCGGACATGAAGATCGTGTGCCTCGGCGCCGGCGCAGCGGCGCTCGGCTGCATGCATCTCTGGCTGCTCATGGGCATCCAGAAGCAGAACATCACGCTGGTGGATCGGCACGGCGTCGTGCGCGACGACCGCGAGCAGAGCGAACCCGAGCGCGCCTTCTTCGCGCGACCGGCCAGCGATCCGAACCACACCCTCGCGGACGCCATGCGCGGCGCGGACGTCATGCTCGGCCTCTCGGGTCCGGGCCTGGTCACGGCCGAGATGCTCAAGACCATGGCCGACAGGCCGCTGATCTTCCCGCTGGCCAACCCGGATCCGGAGATCGGCTTCGACGAGGCGCGCGCGGCGCGGCCCGACGCCATCGTGGGCACGGGGCGCAGCGACTACCCGAACCAGATCAACAACGTCCTCGGCTTCCCCTACATCTTCCGCGGAGCCCTCGACGTGGGCGCGCGGGAGATCAACGAAGAGATGCAACTCGCCGCGGCCAGAGCCTTGGCGGGTCTGGCGCGCGAGGGCGTGCCCGAGGACGTGCAGGACGCCTACGGTGGCCACGCGCTGAAGTTCGGACCCGACTACATCATCCCGAAGCCCATGGACGACCGCGCCCTGTACTGGGTCGCGCCCGCCGTGGCGAAGGCGGCGATGGACTCGGGCGTCGCGAGCAAGGAGCTCGACGTCAACGCCTACCGCGAGGAGCTGAACCGCAAGCTCAGCCCGACACGCCAGGTGATGTGGAAGATCACGGCGCTGGCCAAGAAGTCGCCGGCGCGCGTGGTGTATCCCGAGGGCGAGGAGGCGAAGATCCTGCACGCCGCAGACATCGTCGCCCATGAAGGCATCGCGCGACCGATGGTGATTGGTCGTCCGGCGGTGATCGAGGCGCAGGCCCAGAAGCTCGGCATCGACATGTCCGGCATCAAGGTCATCGACCGCGACAACCTGCCCAACGTCGACGCCTACGCCAATGCACTGTGGAGCCGCCGACAACGAAATGGCCTGACGCTCGGGCGCACGCGCGATCAGATCACGCGCAGCCGCACGACCTACGCCATGATGATGCTCGCCGAGGGCGACACGGACGGCGTCGTCGCCGGTCTGACGACTCCCTACCCGGACACGATTCGTCCCGCGCTGCAGATCATCGGCACGCGCCGAGGCGTGCGCCGCGCGTCGGGCACCTACATGGCCATCGCGCCCACGGGCGTGAAGTTCCTGGCCGACACCACGCTGAACATCGATCCGGACGCGGCCACGCTGGCCGAGACGGCGTTGTTGACGGCGGAGCTGGTGCGCGAGCTGGGCATCACGCCTCGCGTCGCCATGCTCTCCTTCTCGAACTTCGGCGACGCGCCCCACGCGGCGTCGCGCAAGGTCGCCGAGGCCGTGCGCATGGTGAAGGAGCGCGATCCGAACCTCGAGATCGACGGCGAGATGCAGGCGGACGTCGCCCTGCTCGACGAACGGCGGAAGCTCTACCCCTTCTCGACCCTGACCAAAGCAGCGAACGTGCTGATCTTCCCGAACCTCGGCGCGGGCAACATCGCCTACAAGCTGCTGATGGCGGTGGGCAACGCGGAGATCATCGGGCCCCTCGTGCTCGGCATGCGTCGCGCCGTCAACGTGCTGCAGCAGGACGCCTCCGTCTCCACCATCGTGCACATGACGGCGATCACCTCCGCGCGGGCTCAACGCCTCGAGCAGCGCGGACTCGAACCGCTCAGCTGATCCACGTCATCGTGACCGCGTCGGCGTAGTGCGTGGGGTCGGCCGGCTCGTCCCCCGCCGCCGCGGGCCCAATCGCGTGAACGGCACCGCGCCTTACCCGTAGGGCGGGGGCTCGTCCCCCGCCGCACGCGGCTACATCAACAGGCAGCCCACGCTCGCGATGCGGGCGATGTTGTTCGTCTCGACGCATTCGACGTTGTCGTCGGCCGCGTCGACCCAGAGCCAGACGTCGCGTCGACCGTCCGTCGGTGCGGGATCCCAGTCGCAGCTCACCGCTTCGCACTCGCCGGGCCGAAGCGTGCCCACGGTGGTGACGCTGCAGATGCTGGTACCCGACGCGCGCGGATCGCCGTCGTAGAACGTCGCGACCATGCCGCTGTCGACGGGCTCGGCACCGCGGTTGCACACGTTGGCGCGCAGCGGGATCACGGGCGCCGCGAGGGTGCAGCCGCGATCGAAGGAGCCACGACCGATGGTCAGATCCGGGCCGGCCAGCGGCACGAGATCGCCCTGCACGTTCTTGCGGAAGTCATCGAGCGCGGGCTCGGACCAGTTGCGGCGCACCTCGCTCGTGCGCGGGATGGTTCCGTCCTCGTTCACGCCCGTGACGGCGTAGGCGTGCTGATTCCAGACGGGTCGTGAGCTGACCCAGCGATCGCTCTGATCGGAGTACACGCGTACGCCGATGATGCTGCTGGTGAAGGTCGCGCGGCAGACGTTGCCCGCGCCCGCGGAGGTCGGCAACGGCGCCGCGCAGGTGTAGCTCGTGGCATCGCCGCAGTCGCTGTCGGCGGCGCAGCGACACAGGCCTTCGACGCAGCCCGTGGCGGTGGGGCAGTCGCCGTCCACGCTGCAGGTGAGGCCCGCGTGCAGGGGATCGAGCGTCGGGCACGGACCGTGCGCCGAGTTCGAGCCCACGACGATCTCCGCGTTGTAGTCACCGTCCACGTCCGCGACGACCGGCGCCTCGATCCAGGTGCCGCTGGAGCGAGGCGCGGACCACTCGACCGTGCCCGTCTCGCCCGAGAAGACCCGCAGGAAGCACTCGTCGGCGTAGACCACCTCCGAGCTGCCGTCGCCCTCGAAGTCGAAGACGCTCGAGCCGTTGATGCCGCTGGAGAAGTCGCGCACGACCGCCGACCAGAGGATGCCGTCCGTGCGTCCGCTGGCGCAGGTGCCCGTGGCGCCGCTGGGCAGGCAATCGAGATCGAGGACGGTCAGGCTGCCCGGTCCACCGCTGGCGAATTCCGCGCGACCGTCGCCGTCGAAGTCGGCCACGGTGGGGTTGCCGCCGTGGGAGCCGCCGGGCAAGGCCACGGGTCCGAACACGACGACGCCGGCGATGGTCTGCACACGCGCCGTGCCCGCGCTGATCACGGCCACTTCGGGGCCGCCGGGGAAGTCGCCCGCGGCGCCCGGAAAATCGCCGAAGTCCGCGACCGCCACGAACCCATCGGTCAGTGGCGCGGGGAAGTCCGTGCGACGCACCCAGGCGTGGGAAGGGAGGTCCCAATCGAAGACTCCATCACCGGTGGCGAGCTCCGCGTCTCCGTCGTGATCGAGGTCCGCCACCACCGCGGGCTGCGAGTAGCCGACCAAAGCGTGCAGACCCTGCGCGTCGTCGAGCAGCACGCCGTCGGGTCCATAGGTCACGGCGCCCATGAGGATCTCGGGCCGGCCGTCGTCGTCCAGATCGGCCAGGGACAAGCTGCCGATCGCAGCGGCGCCCCCCGTGAGGTCGCGGCTTCCGTCGGCGCGCGTGGAGAACCAGCGCCGACTGAAGCTCCCGCTCGTGGCGTCGTCATAGGCGAAGGCGACCAGACCGCCGGACGCGCTCTTGGCGACGATCTCGGGCACGCCGTCGCCGTCGAGATCGCCGACCGCGGGCGTGGTGGCGCCGCCGACGCGATCCTCCGCATCCGCGAGCACGCCCTGATCCGTGCAGGTGCGACCATCGATGATGCGCACGACTCCGCCGTCGCCGTAGGTGAAGCTGGCCGTGGAGATGAACACGATGGACGGTCGGATGGGCTCGTCGGGACCGCGCCCGATGCCGAAGTCGACGACCAGCGGCGTGGACTCGACCTCACGGAAGCCCGGCGCTGGATCGTCCGCGGAGGGAGCGTCCCAATGGCATTGAACGGCGGGCAAGAAGCGGCCCGGCTGAACCTCGCGGCGGCAGTCCACGTTGGAGTCGCCGCGGGGTAGCGTGCCGTAGGGCGTGCAGCGACCCTCATGACAGTAGCTGTCGTCGAGGCACTCGCCGTCGTCGGCGCAGGGTCCGAGATCGAGCGCGCACACGCCCTCCCCGGTGCAGCGCTCGCCGTCGCCACAGCAGACGCTCCCGCAGGCCAGGACGCAGGCGTCGGGCGTCGAGGCGTCGCCTGCGTCGGAAAGGGATGCATCCATGCCCGAGTCGCCGCTCGACACGGGCACGCAGCGACTGTCCACGCAGGCTTCGCCGGAGCGACAACCCGTCGGACCCGCGCAGGTCGCGGCCCCTCCTCCTGCACCGCATCCGAGGGCGAACGTGGCGACCAGCGCAACCAGGGCGACGAATCTGGACATGCCGCCACGATACTCGCCCGGCGCTCTTCGTGACCAGCCGCTACGCGGCCGTCTGGCTAGGCTGCCTCGGGCGCGACCGATGCGCTGCGCACCTGCGGACGCCAGCAGCGCGAAGAGCGCGTACACGGCCCAGCAAGCTCAGCCCCGTGCCAGCGTCCCCGGGGCGCCAGGGTGCCGCTCTCAGTCTTCTTCGGGTTCGAGGGAAACGAAGAACTGGTTCAACGCCCAGACCTGCTTCGCGCGCAGGCTACCGAACTGCAGACCGACGTCAGCGTCCTTGTGCCAGCGCACGACCATGGGGCACGATGTCTCGGCGCCGAGCGCCGGCAGCACCATGTGCACCATGACCTCTTCACCGTACGCCAACACCACATCGGTCACGCACAGCATGCCGCCGAGCGAGATGTTGCGTGCGCGCATCGGGATCTCACGACCCTCGTGTTCCACTCTGAGCGCGAGATCGCAGGGGAAGCGGGCATGCGTGCGGCGGCTCTTGTCTATGCTCATGGAACCTTCGGTCCTCGAAGTCGGGATTCCTCACGAAGCACCGCCTCGATCCCGGTGGGTCGCTTAGCCGTGGGCACGGAACGAGTCAAGTCGCGGGCGCTGACGGAGTCGGGAGCGAAGCTCATTCTGTGGGCTTTTGCGGCTTCCTGCGCGGGTTTTCTGCTCGCTCTTCCACGACCGACGATGCCGAGGGGCATGCCGGCGCTGGTGCTGGACGAGGACGCGATCGCCGCGGTCGAGCTCCGCGATCAGCGACTCGCCCACGCGGACCTCGGCCGGAGCATCCGACAGACGATCGCGGCCATGGGGCCCGATGGCACGCCGCCCGACAGCCCACTGGCGCGCGGCATCGAGCAGGTGCGCCAGCTCTACCTCGACTGGGGAGCCTCGGAGGCCGGTGGTGGCGGGAGCCACAGTGTCCCGCGACGCGACGCCATTCGAGCCGCCGTCGCCTCCGTGCTCGCGCACGACGGAGCGGACGCCATCCGAAGCCTGCGCGCCTCGCTCCTGCTCGACCTTCCCGCCGCCCTCGCCGGGCGTGACGACGAAGTCCAGGACGCGGCCATGCTCGGCGCCTTCCCGCGCATGCTCGCGCGCTATGGATTGACGCGTGACGGCGCCGTCGTCGGACCGGCCTTCGTCGTTCGGGTGCTCTACGCGGCGCGCTTCAACTCCATCCTCGGGCTCCCGCCGACCAGCGACTTCGCGCCCGTGGAGGCACGCGCTTACTGGGGCTGGCTCGCCCTCGGCGCGCAGGAGGTCAGCCCCGAGAGGCGCATGGACGCCGTCGATCAGTACGAGCTGGCCGGTGGAGAACACGTGCTCGAGGCGCGCGCCTACCTGCTCTTCGCCCTGGGCCGCGGCACCGACGCTTCGGGTCTGTACGAGGAGGCCTACCGCCGGAGCGGGAACATGCGACTGCGCAACCACGCCATGGCGGCCGCTTCGCTCGAGCCATGACGGCCCATGGACACCCAGAATCGGCGCCCTTGACGCAGCGCATCGGGTGGACACGAACCCGGCCGGGGCGTAGTGTCCGGTGCTGGTCTGAACCTGGTTGGGGGACTTGCAAGCAGGCCACCCGCGTGAACGTCGGATGAAAGTAAACCTCCGCAAGAGTCTCTTCATCCTGCCGAATCTGTTCACGCTTTCGAGCGTGTTCTGCGGCTTCTACGCGATCCTATTGTGTAGCCACGACGCGACGAACGACGACTTCTACCGGGCGTCGCTGCTGATCGTGTACGCCATGTTCTTCGACACGATCGACGGTCGCGTGGCGCGCCTGACGAAGACCCAGAGCGCCATCGGCGTGCAGCTCGACTCCCTGGCGGACGTGATCTCCTTCGGGGTCGCGCCGGCGGTGCTGGTGTATCGCTGGTCGCTCAACGCGATGGGCATGCTCGGCATGTTCGTAGCCTTCGTCTACATCGCCGGCGGCACGATCCGCCTCGCGCGCTTCAACGTTCTGACCACCGGCGAGCACGGCGCGCCGAAGAAGCCCGGCAAGTACATCGCGGGCCTGCCGATCCCGGCGGCGGCCGGCATCTTGGTTTCGTTGGTCGTGGCCAACACCGTCACCGGCAGGCTGCCAGGCTCACCTGCGGTGGTGATGGGCGTGGTCCTCGCCATGGCCTTCTTCATGGTCAGCACCATCCGCTTCCGATCCTTCAAGGACGTGAAGCTGAGCTGGCGCACGGGCGCGTTCGTCGCCGTGACCATCGGCTCCACCGGCTACGTCGCCATGCGCTTCCATCCCTCGGTGGCGCTGGTCTGGCTTCTGACCTGCTACATCGTGATCGGCATCGTCGAAGCCGTCTTCCACATCACGCAGAGCATTCGTCATCGCGGCAGCTCCAAGGCCGACGACGAGAAGCCTACGGACCCATCCGTTCCCTGATGCGGGTGGTGTCGAAACGCTGCGCCCTCCAGCACGCCTTGCGTGGTGCCTTCCTCGCGCTGCTAGCGCTCTCGGCATGCTCCTCCGGAAGCGGCGATCCCCTGACGCGCAGCTGCGGCGGTGACGCCATCGACAACTGCCTGCCCTTCGAATACTCGACCGTGCACAGCGCCAGCATCGAGCCGGCGGCGATCGACGTCGGCGACTTGAGCGCACGAGCGCAGGTGCACATCCAGCTCGAGACCTGCGGAAGTGACGCGCCCGGGACGCTCGTCGTCACGGTGACGGCGATCGCCGACACCACGGATCCCTTGGGTGATGGCGGCACGGTCGGCAGCCGCTTCCCTCTGCTCGAGCTTCGCGACGACGGAACGAACGGGGACGCGGTCGCGGGTGACGACGTCATCGACGTGAACACGCCCAACCCCTTCGACAATCGACTGTTGCCGGCGAACACCGACCTCGTGCTGCGCTTCGAACCTCATCGAACAGCGTCGTGCTCCGGTGGTTCGTGCACGGGCGGCACCTGCACGGGGGAGTTCTTCGATCTTCCCTATCGCACGGGTGCGCTCGCGCCACCGCCGGGAACGACCACGCCGTAGCGCACGAACTGCGGCGCGCTCAGAGATGCGGCGGCAGGCGACGCGGAGGGACGGGACGGAGCAGACCGGCTGGATGCTGCGCGCGCGCCCGATGGCGCGGGTTCTCGTACACGTCGATGATGGGCACGCCATCGTAGGTGAGGACGTGGACGGGCTTCACCGAGCCGTAGGCGACCCAGGCCTGGAAGTCGACTTC
>Ga0210044_10000345_pt1 | contig 69540 bp, 76 predicted proteins | sample CryGey13umfilter_2_FD_183959 | JGI IMG/M metagenome (GOLD analysis project Ga0210044, IMG submission 183959) | Groundwater microbial communities from aquifer in Utah, USA - Crystal Geyser 4/9/14 3 um filter (SPAdes) (version 2) | ecosystem: Environmental > Aquatic > Deep subsurface >... | reverse complement strand
AAAAAAAAAAAAAAAAAAAAAAAAAAAAAAGCCCCTTGCCAGTTGACGCTGACAAGGGGCAATGATGATCAACGGGTCGTGAACCCATAAGCCAACAAGAGAGGAGATAACAAATCATGGGAGAATCGATTGAGATCAACGGGGTAGAAGCGGTGCCGGAATGGAAGAAATAACAGAAAATAATAGTTCTGGTTCTGGTTCCGGCAACGGCAACGGCTATGGTTCCGGTGACGGTTCAGGTGGCGGTTCAGGTGGCGGTTTTGGCCACGGTTCCAGTTCCAGTTCCAGTTCTGGTTCTGGTTCTGGTTCTGGTTCCAGTTCTGGTTCTGGTTCTGGTGATGGTGATGGTTCTGGTTCCGGTGATGGTGATGGTGATGGTGATGGTGATGGTGATGGTTACGGTTACGGTTACGGTTACGGTGATGGTTACGGTTGCAATAACGGTTCCGGTTACGGTTCCGGTTTTAGCTCCGGTTTTAATTTCGGTTTTGGTTTCGGTTCTGACCCCGATTCCGATTGAATAAAAAACCCTTTCCTGAAGTTACAAGCTTCAGGAAAGGGTAACGGGTTGGGGTACAACCAATAAACAAAATTAAACTAGAGCAACTGATCTTGCACAACTTCAGTAGTGCAGTGTTAAATACTATATAATTGCTTAATAGTGACATTTTCACGTATAATTACAGTACCATGTTTGCTTGGTTTAGGTGTATAGGTATTGCTCTGAGTTCTGTTAGATTACTGCGCCAATTAAGCTGTGCGCTTAAACAAGTATTGGGCACTAATAATAATATAGTAACAATAATATATTTTATCATTTTAATCTGGGTCTAATGTAATAGTATTTCTGTTGCCCTCAGCACTAATAATAGCTGTAACTCTAGGCCTAGTATCGTTAATATCTCTAAATACTTCTACACCAGTACCTGCACCACTAACCTTTCCTAATAGTACAGATGCAAATAATTTCATTATTTGAGCAGCTGTATATCCTGTTTCAATCAATTTATCCCATACAGTAGTAGCATTGTCATTAGCTGTAGGTAAAGCTGCAATATCCGCTGCTACAGCGGATACACTAGCTTGAGTAGCTAATGAAGTTAACCCTGAACCATTTGCGCCAATTAGAGCATAGCAATCTCCAGATTGCTTTATGATAGCTGTGTAAATTTGTGTTGTAACTGGGATAGCATTTGTGCTCCAACTTTTTGTCCACCAGTGTTTTTAATCATTGTAAATCCTTATTACGTATGCAATAGCAATTTAAGTTAAATCTGGGTTAGTAGTAGAATCATTATCACTTACCCTACCAGATGTAAGTCTTTCATTACACACAGGGCAGAAATGTTGATACCGTAGAAAAGGCCAGGTACCCTCTATTACATAGGTATTATTCTTGTCAGGTACAACCAAAGTATCACATCCTGGAGCAGCACACGTGTATGTTTTCATGTTTATTTACCTAGCAGTGCTGGGGTTAACCCCATGAGTACCATCTGGTTTAGTTATATCTACACCTACCAGTACAAATAATTGTGCATAACACCCAAAATCTCATGGAGTTATAGCCTCTTTTATCAGTATCCACAGATGTTCTACGCAAATCCGCCTTCCTCTATCTTGTTTTTTCCTTCCCAAAAAGCGGGGCCTCCAAACTTATGCACAGCTAAATAGTATACATACGCTCTCTTCCTGCGTAAAGGGGCTAAAAACCCCCCTTTATTACAAATGAGTCTAAGCATATTATTTAAAAATGTTCTATCTGCAGAATCTTTTGCCTCTATCGTATTATCTGCTGTTGCATACATGTAATCGTGAATATTGCAACATTCAGATATATCTAAACCAAGCAGATTATCAGGTATTAAATCAAGCTTACCTCTGGCACCACAACCATTACAGAAGGCGGTTCTACCTGCATCTGTTAAACACCAATAACCCGTAGGAGCAAATAGAAGTGTACTCATTTATTTCCCCAGCTAACCATGTTAATCTTGCTTTGTATCCAAAGCCTCTTGAATTTGATTTGTTTTCTGCTGTGAACCAAAGGATGAACCAAGATAAAAACCAAATGCCCCTGTAACTAGGTTGATTAAGGCAATAAGGCATATTTTAATAATGTCTACATTAGCTGTTGGAATATCTCTAACTAACAAAAGAAATATTACTAAGACAAAACTTAGTAAGGATACTATAGATAAAAACCCACCAACTGTATTATTTTTTAAAGACATTATATTCTCCAAAATGTGCTATTTATTTTTAAAAGTTAAACATGCAGGAGAATGTGCTGTTGTTAGCGTAGGGTAATCTATTGCCTCTTTACGCCTTTTAACAGGACAAGATACAAATACTCCCATATTATCTTGTTTAAAGAATTTACAATCTTTACACTGTTTCATCGCATTCCTCGGTATTCAAGACTATAATGATTGCTATCTCCAGGAATCATAGCAGCACCTCCTATACTCCGCCACCATTCATGCAGAGTATCATGTCCTCTGGCATCTGTTACTAATTCCCCACCTATTACCAAATTTAAGTCAATCGCAAGTTTTAATTTGTGCATGGATTTAGCATGTCCATAACCCATTTTAACTCCTATTTTGCCATGTACTCTAGGATCACGGAAACAATCACCAATTCTTACTCCATAACCAGCAGCAATAGCTCTGTTAATTAACCCAGGAACCATACTTGCAAACTTCTCTTGCAACTCACCTAACTCTGACATTGTGTAAACCTCAACTCGATTGCGTCATTAGGACAAACATCAATAGCTCTATCTATTGCATGTTCGATAAAATTATAAGCTAAAGGTCTAAACTCCATTCCATAAGGAAAAGATAGTAAACCAGGAAGATAAATTTCACAGACAAAGCACTTTTTACATTTTAAGGAGTTGACAGCTACAATATATTTACTGGTGTTCATTAAAATAATACGCTGTGCTATTTTATTTGTAACAATGCGCTAATAGTTGAAAGTATAGTTGTTGCATGCCCATTAAAGAATGAAACACCAACTAAACAGATAGTAACAAAAGACAAATATATTAGCCATCTTTTATGAGTGTTTAATGAAATATTTGTTTCAGTCTGTAATCTGGTTATTTCAATAAATTTTTGGTTACCTTCAATAAACATTAAAGATGATTTTTGCATATTTAATAAGCATTCTTTTATGGCTAAATTAGACTCTTGAAAATCTTTAATTACTCTTTCCATTTTACTTGTAGAAGAGGCTTTACAATGAGACATGTTTAATTTAAGTAATTCAACTTCTGAATGAAATTCACCTCTAACTTCTACTAAGTGTATGCAAGGGCATTGTCTGCGTTCTTCTAAAGAGGTCATAAGTATTTATTCCTTTAAGTTTATACTAATCTTAGTATTGCTGTGCTGCTTGCGTCAACAGGCCACTGTAAGATAAATGAACCACCAATTACTGTTGTTGCTGCAAAGGTACAAATACATAATATCTTATTATTTTTACCAGGGCTAATGTTATATACAACTGCTGCTGATACAGCAGTTTCTCCACTAAATGTAACGTTAGTCCAAGTTACATCAGGGAAATCCATATAAGCAATATTACCACTACTAGTTACAGTAGGAGTACCTAATAATTTGCCTCCTGTTTGATAGCCGCCTATTTGAGGACACTCACCTCCTAAACTTGCGCTATATGAAGGAGTTAATGGGCCAATAGTTGTAGCATCTGTAAATAATGCTACATTAAACGTATCAGTGGCTATGTTATGAACACCTCCAGCTAAAATGTCAAGTTTAGTTTGAGTTGGTACACATGCTGTTGCTGTCATGTTATTCTCCTTAATAGGTTATTTGGTCTATTTTTGCTACTACTGGTGCTCCACTATACGCTCGTATTTGCATTCGTAAGTATGCTGAAGTAGATGGTAAATCTACCCAACCACCAGAATACCATGCTTTAGAGACTAATTGAATATCTTGAATATCATATAGTTTTATCCACATATCATGGTAAATTTCTTCTAAGTGAACTCTAGTAACAGCAAATGGGGCTGTATAAATAATTTCACCCCATGTTAAATTATCAGTAACAAGAATACGTAATTCATTTGTAAGAGTATAATCTGCTGGAGTATGCTGGTAAGCACTAGCAATACCCAATGCTAATTCAGTATCAATACTTGATGGTACTGCTGTAAACATATCTATACCTTCTTGTGGTAGGTAAATACCATTAGTATTTAGTTCTACCAGTAGCTCATTACTACTAGGTATAGCTAAAACAACTTCAGTTCCTTGAGCTTCACCGAGTACAGCTGTTAATTCTAACCCAAGTGGTAATGCAGTATTGCGTGTAATAACTGATTTAGGTAAACCAATACTGAAAGTATTAGTTATAGAAGATGGAGTAGCTGCTGAAGACATAACTGCTACTTTTACTCTAATTGGAAGTAATTTATTGCCTATTCTAGTTACTGGGTATGCTAATTTTAACCCTGTTTCTGTCATTATAAATGGAATAGCAGAGATAATGTCATCTTGATCTGCTATTGCTTGAGTATATACTATAAAATACACACTAGTTACATACTGACCTGTTAATATATTGACAGCTTTTATAAAAATATTATTTGTACCCAAGTTTAACCGAGGAAAATATATTTCCCATTGGTTTTGGTAAGGTGTTATTATAAAAGTTTTTTGTTCATTATGGCTTACTAATAGATAGTCTGTGGTGTTGTTGCAAGTACCTCGTAAAGTGAATGAAGATTGAAATGTGGATGATTCTGCTGAGGTAACGCTTAGTGTCTTATTTGAATGATCCCAGTAAGGAAGCCAGTCAGAATACACTAAGGTTTGCACATTATTGGAACAGGATATTGTATCTATTGATAAGTTATTGATATGAAAAGTAGAACTAAATGGGACTGGTGCAAGGCCTATTGTTCTATAAGGTAGACTACTTTCATCTACCCCAGATTGGTCAATATGTATATTATTTATATTAACATTATCAAACGTACCGTGACCACTTAGGGCTATACCACAGTGGTAGACCATGAATTGATTACTGGGTGCCTGGGAAAACGCAAAAGGTACACCTATAGTATAGTCCCATCTATTACCATCATAAGCGTCGTTTATGTTTGTTATTAACACATTGGATATAACAACATTTTTGTAGCATAGTCCAGCGTGTGTGGCCCATAAACTTATTCCACACCAAGGATTGGGTAAAACTCTAAGATTTGTAATCTCTAGCTCTTCGATGTCAAGAAAGTCTATCCCCGCAGTTGTACTATTCCTCACAGTAACGCTTTTATTCCCATAAGCATTAAGTGTCTCAGTGCCATTAGCGGGCATTAAATATTTTAGATCTAGTCCTTCACTGGGGCTTGCAGGGTACGAAATAATCCCATCATAGATAAAGCCTTCTTGTCCTCGACAATTAGGGATGTTTTGGTTACCTCCACTCCACTTGAAATTACGATGAAAATTATTTAGCCCTACATGCTGTTCGCCAGTAAACAAGTCTTTTGCGTTAAAAGCAAAACGAGATTGGCATGAGTAAATAAAAGTAAACCACCACTTGTCCCCTATGGGTTTGTTATACACAGTCTCCCATGACACAAAAGGCCCGGGTATTGTAATATCCTGTATTGGTTGTGACCCAGGAATCGAAGTACGTATACTTGTACAAGGAAAACTATCACCTATATTTGGGTCTGTGCCGTACCATATAATAGGTGTTGCGGTAGAATTATCAGACCAGCGATACCTTGCTGGGTCATCAACACTTGTACCTGAGTATGTTATTTCAATTAGTATGTGCCTATTTAGATAATTAGGGTTGTTCTCTAAAGATATAAGGTCAGACTCAGCGAGTAAATCATTTGCCCCTGTACCAGTAAATTCTCTAAAACCTATATGTTTTGCTCCTGAGTGCCCCCAATGATTATTATATTCATTCCAGTTAACAGTGCCACAACGTACACAGGCTCCTGAAATTTTCAACATACCCTTACAGTTATGCCTAGAGCAATCGTACAGCACAGTGTCCTGACTATTAAGGATATACCCGGTCATAGGCCAAGCATCATGTGGAATCAAATAGGCATTTCCATTTAAAGCTAATCCTTGAATAGAAACATTAGAGCATGAGACTATTCTTAAACCAAAAGTATTAGTAACTGCGTGCTCTACTGTGTCCATGTAATTAAATTTAGTCGCACTGGGCACATCTGGGTGACAGATAATAGTTGCCCCATACGCAGTTACTTCAATATCACTAAGACTTTCTAACTCAATGCCACGTGTTGTGTAGTAATCCCCAGGGGGAATAGTTAAAACATCGCCATTCTGAATGTCAGCAGTACAAATTAAAAAATATTCAGCCAAGTTGACTGTGCAAGTCTTAGCTTGCACACTGTTACGTAATGCTAAATCAGGGATATAATCTAAGAAATTTTTGCTAGCCATAAATCTACGCCGGAGTATAAACTGAAGTAGGTGCTGTAAACGCCCCAGCGGAAGTGACGGATGCTAAAACATATTTATAGTTACTTGTCATATCATTATGCACAAAAGAGGTAGTGTGCAACTGCATGTGTGGGGAGTTTGTTGTCGGTGTTGTGCCGTCTGACGTATAAAATAACGTAACACCAGAACCCCCAGTAAATGACACTGTTTTATTGCTTAGAGTAACTGTAATAGCAGTAGGTAAGGATTCATCTGGTACAACTACGGAAGATGCGTGAGTCCAATTTCCTGTTATTTCTGCGCCTCCATTTCTACGCTCAGTGACTCGTATCGCTGGAGTAATAGTTCCAATTAAAGGCGACATTAGTGTGTAGACTCCAGTAGACAGAAAATCAGTAATTTCAGTAGAATTAGTAGTGGCATACCATGTTAGTGACCGGCCATTTGCTATAGCATCGCTTTCCGTTGAGTCCACACCAGATAGCATCCAACATATTTGCATAGATACCAAGGTATCTGGAGTATCAATACCCGTTAGCACACCTGAAAACCGTAATACAAGCATTATTTTCTCCTCTTACGCCGTGGTAAATTCCCAAACAATCTCGTTTCTAACTGGTATTCCCTCTAATGATTTTGCTGCTATAGACACTCGGGGGTAGTATTTCGTGCTCGCAGTTAAGTTAGCTGTTGGGATTAACCGCCAAATTAAAGGAGAATCTTGTGACACTGCCCCAGGCACTACTATAGTTCTAGCTGCATTGCTATACAGCTTAAAACTTTCAGCCATAGAAGCAGCGTCTGCTTCTACGTTCATAGACGCCACTAATTCAATAGTTACTAAGACGTTAACTGCTGCAGGTATAGGTAAACTATACCCGGTTCGCATTATTGGTCGTGTAGGTAAAATGGCTTCTAACGAGCTAGAAGGTAAAGCATTCTGATTATCCACTACGACACTTCCTAAAGTCGCTCTACCCGTGCTATTTGAAGCAAGCACTGTGTAGTAATAAGGAACAGAAGTGTCAGCTACGCTATGCGGTATTGTAAGGCTACTCGTGGGACTCATAGCAGTGCCGGTACTAATTAACTCCTCAGCATCAGTAGGTTCTGTTGTACTCCAGTACACTGTATATGACGTAGCTCTACTTGCTGTGCTCCATGTGATTGTGTTAGTAGTAGCATTTGTTACCACACAGGCTACTCCAGTTACTTGTGGCGGTACTTGTATTCTAAAAGTAGCACTTACTACATAATTTTTAAGAATAGGATAAATAGTATACGATTCAATAATACTGCCAGTATTTGTCCACACCTCTGCATTATCAACTAATACCGTATTTATTTCATAATCTGTAGCAGGAGTTAAATTAAACGATTGAGACATTCCATACTGTAACCCAGTAATAGAATTAGCAATAGAATTGTTAATAGTACCAAGACTAGCGTATAAGCCAGACCAAGAAATACTATACAATACAGCTGTAAAGCTAGGAATAACAGTATGTGAAGTTGTAATTGCGTTTATTCTAATGCTATCAGCATAAACATCTACTGTGTCGTTATTATTGATAGTATGAGTACCAGAATTTGCACCATAAGAAATGCTATCAACAATTACTGAGCCAAATTCCCAGCCAGTATTACCTGTAATTAGTATTGTTGTTATACCATTAGTTGCAACAGTAAGAACACCATTAGGTGTAGTAGTACCATTTGTATCATTTTGTAGAATAGTAATATACTGCCCTAAAGCATACGTAAATTCAACAGATTGATTATTTTGCACATTAGATAGCACATATTTACTCGTGAGTAATGGAGTTAGCACTCCATTAACATACATTGTAGACACAGCGTAAGGCTGTTGCCCGTCTATTATAGTAGGCCTTGGCTCAATTTCTATTGAACCATTCTCTGCAACATATACTGTACCTGCTGTGCTATCAGGGTATACGGTACCATTGCCTCCACTAACGGAAGTTGTAACGGTATAAAGAGTAGCTGATACACCTAGAATAAAATGAGAATCAGTAAATACACCATTACTGTTATCTATAGCTCTAATAGCTATAGAGTATAACCCTGCTGTGACATAAGTAGTTGGATTACTGGTAAGTAATGGGTTAAACGTGATTTGTCTGTAACCGCCACCTAATGAAGTTACGCTAAAGCAAGATAAAGGTATAGGATTATTATCACCTGACGATGTAACGAGTAATTCAGGTATTTCTTCACCTAACCCGTAACCAATGGATACCATTATGTTATGTATTTCGTTTACACCTACATATTGATTGTAAATCGCACTAATAGAAGGAGCAGTTATAACGACATCACCACTATTAAACCAGACAGCACCAACTAACATATTAGGAGGTTGTACGTTACCTATGTATGCTCCGGTAATTTTTAAATTATCAATAATTGTAAATGCTTCAGGTGTAATAAAGCCAGGGGATAAACTGTCTGCTAGGGGCAGAGGATCATAGCTAGAGCCAGGTAAATGAGATTGTGCATGTTTTACTGTAGTTGCTGCACTAGCCGCCCATGATAATACCCAGTCACTATATGTTTCAGGTGTTTCTGGGTCAGTCAAACCAAATGTAGACTGGTCTACGAATAGTGTAATGTCACCAGTATTCGGGTCATAACTTTGGCATTGCCCAATCATAAATTTTTTAGGGTTACTTTGGTATGCTACAGTTATAAACATACCAGGAACCCATTCTTTATGTAGCGATGCTAAAAATGAAACTAAATGTGCATCTGAAGATAGAGTAATGTTATATGTTGATGATCCTATTAAATCAACAGCATTTAAAAAGTCACCTTTATCTCCTTTTGGGCCATCTGCTCCTACAGATACATAGTCTAATTCGTTCCACTCAGAAACTCCATCACCTACTTTAATTCTGCCACCTTTGGTTAGCCGTTCTATACCTAATTCACCATCTGCTAATACAAATGTACGGTTGTTTACCCATGAAGTAGCGTTACCTCGCTTATGTTGTATAATATCAGCCATTAGGTTATTTCTCCACCATCAAGATGTTGTGAAGGTAAGTAGATTGAATCAGGACTGCCACCGTCAATATTTCCACTGCCAGATACACCACTTCCAGGCCATGAAGCGTTATTCCATAAAGGTAAACCTTCTGCACTTACTGTTATCTGGTTTAAAGCGTTATTTACATTTGCTGGTAAATCATATTCCCAATTAGCATTAACGTATACTTTTAAGCTGTGGTTAAATGTGTCATACCACAATAACCCTTCAGTTGGATCAGCAGGAGGATTATAACTTACAACAATTCTAAAGTTATTGCCATTACTTGGTAAGTTATCATGATTAACCCATTTAATCTTATTTGCTATTGTATCCCAGCATAAGTAACCATCACCAGATATAGAATTATGTTCTTCAGTTTCTCCTAATCCAATATCTTGAATAGAGTTAATAAAAAAATTAAACGCTGCTCCTTTGGTTAAAGGTGTGTATAACTTAGGCATTACATCACCTGCATTGTAGTTGGGTTTTCAAATCCGGGTGTGTTACACATATACACTCTGTATGCTTCTTGAAAACCAAGATCATTAGTTAATAGCAAGCCATAATCTGCAACAGTAAAATCATCTATATACTCAAACCCACCTATTTGAATACTAGATAAAGCAGGAAATCTTGTAGGATACGCTATATAAGGATATTGAGTAATACTATTGTCTCTACAAGTTAAAGTGGCACTCTGTGAAGTTAAAATTAAACGAGTGTCATAGTTGTCCTTAATATCATTCTGAGTAATATTTGTTGTGTGGTTTAGCGTACCGCAGTAAGTGTAGTTTTTTGGAGTTGTACTGGATAATATTTGAACTTGATTAGAAATGCTACCTGTGTTTGGATTTGCTGAGGTTATTGTTGTGAACAGCTCGGTAAAACCGTTTGAATTTGTGTAGTTAGTTGGTGTTGATATAGCAGGAGTAACAGTAGCACGGTTACCCGGGTTAAACGATGCTGTTACACCTCCAATTAAAACTTGTCCTACATTTCCTAAACGAGTAGGAAATTTAAATACTACGTATTGGTCAATTCCTGCATTAGCTGTAAAAGTGTAAAATCTATTCTCATTAGCGCCATTCTCAAATGTACCATTTGTAGCTGTTATACCGTAAACAGTTGTATTACAAAAGCTAATAGTTATTGCTTGTGTAACAGCATTATTATTACATTTAAGAGTAAATATAACATTACTTAAACTAATAGGATAATTAGCTATTTGAGTGGACACCCAATTTGTATAAGGAGAATTCCCTAGCAGTTCACCACCAGCCCATCCTATTGAAGGTAACGCTTCAATTACTGCGTCATTAGGAATAACATTTCTATTATAACTAGCAGTTGCAGTGAATTCTCCTGCGTTTAACCAAGCTGACCCTGGCTCTCCCATTAGCTGAGTGGATGCTTGATTAGTAGTAAATGAATCAATTAAAAATCTAAAATCTGTACCTTCTGCTGCCCATACTGCCTCATTACCATTAAACATATATAAGAAATTTGTTTCTGCCCCGGTCATGTCTACAGCACCACCCGGAGGCCCAGGTTCTCCTTGGTGTCCTTGGAAACTAGTTGTTATATCAATTAAAACACCATTTTTTAACTGGTAAAACGTATTAGCCATTTATCTATTACCAAGCTAAAGGTGTTCTTAACCATGTATCTGTAGCTACACATATGTATAAATAACTTAAGTCATATGACCAAGAGTTTGCTGTGCAAGCAGTAGTAGGAGTAGTAGGAACACCTACTGGATAGGAAGCATCCGCCTTTGCTCCTTGCGCTGCTGTAGCAAAATACTCTACATCTTGTGTGGAAGCTGTGCCTAGCGTAGGTTTATTCTGCACGACAGCACCACCAGTTGTTGCGTTCCAATCAATATAAGCGCTATTTAGACTACCGGCTGATCCAGATATATTAGTTTGGTTATCTGAACCAGGGTAATGAAGCCTAACATCTGAAGCGTCCAATGCAGTACCAGCAATAGTACCTAAAGTAAGAAGAGCAGGCTTATTCGCTATATAGGCCAACCCTTCTGTTGCGTTCCAATCAATAGCCTGGTCTCCTGTATTAACACCAGATGTATTAGCTAACGTGGTTAAATCAGCAGAAGTTACATAGTGGTCACTAATTGCTTTAGCTGGTTCATAGTTTAAATCAACGCAAACCCAGGCAGAGTTACCTCGAACTCTATGCTGGTTAGCTATACACTCAGGAGACAGAAAATACAGCTCGGTAAAATTACTGTTAATTTGACTTCTATTAATTCCCCATAGGGTATTCGCTGTTACGTTTGTTTGTGCAGCATTAGCTGGGTGTGCCAGGTTAAACAGAGCAATAATAAAAATAACTTTTTTCATATGCTACTCTCCAAGTCGTGTGTCGTCGGTCATAACTTGATCTTCACTTAGCTGAGTATAAATTAGATCAGGGTTTACAATAAATATAATATTTTCTGTGTATTGTTCTGGGTATTGAGCAAAATAAGCCATTGCAGCTTCTAAAGATACATGCTGCCTAAAATAGGCTGGATTAGTACCTCCAGGCACACCTTGGTCTCCTTTTTTACCTGGGACACCATTAGTAAAATTAGCTTTAACTGTGTGAGATGCCGTCACAAAATCACTACGCATGGATACTTCTGATATAGAAATATCCATCTGAACAGTTGGGCCTACTACAACATCGGAACTAACATGATTAGCAATCTCAGTAATATTTGTAACAATATTAACAGTAGGTAAGGTAATATTGGCTATAACGCGTTCGTCACTCATTTTACAGTGTTATATCTTGCACATGCTGAAATTTACCCGTGTATAAGGTGCGCACAACTGCGTCTGAGTCAGTTGTTTCAAAATCCCACACATAGTCTCCTGCGGGCATGTTAAGAATTTGAGCATCAATACTGATATTCCAGATGTTAGGGTCAATAATAGTAATTGTACCTTTATCTACTGCTGGAACTGAATTTAACTCGTAAGCTAACTCTAATGTGTCTGCATATCTAAATTGTAACCTTGCAGATACAATAGGTGCAATGGGAGGTACACCGTTAATCGTAACTGAACTAATAGGAATGCCTTCCCATGTGTCGCCTCTAGTGTGAGGTTTTAAATTAACTGTGGCTGGCCTCATAGTTTATACTCCTTGAATTGGTTTAGTTAGTCATACTAATTTTATATGAAAATGTAAATTACAAAGCACCACTAATTAACGAAGTAACGAATCCTTCATCAAAACTTTGCCCAAATTCAGTAAAAGGATTACCTATTACTTTAGTCAATCCTCTTAAATTAGTAGGAACAGATTTTACTACGCTTGGTATACCAAATGTGTTTGCCAGTGCAAACGTACTCAACGCTTCAAAAGGTTTGTCTTTAATTGCTTTAGCCACTACAGGTAAGATACCAATAGCATACTTCGTATACCATAATAAGCCGATCTGGTTTAAATAGTCAATTTTTCTATTATTAGGTATGTTAAAGTTAATAAATTCATCCATTACTGTTGTAACAGCTTCTTTTTTACTTTTTTGTTCTGATCCTCTAGCAGGATCAGTATACCACTTGTATAAAATATACCTTGCCACAAAATCTGTCATTTTAACCATATTGTTAGCAAGTTTGTATCCTTGAGTATCCTCAGTCATCAATAACACATTGCCTACAGTTTGTAGAGTAGAAGGTAATTTTTTAACCTGTTTATTGATTGCTGTATCAATTAAGCCAGGATATAGAGTCTTTTTGCTGTCAATATTTAAATCATCAACTAATCCTGGCATACCCCCAGATTCAATAAATACTGTAGTAGGATTATTTGTAATATCAGTCTCTAATTCTCTTATTCTGCTTTTTAAGTTGGTTATTGTTACTTGATTTGTAGCAGTAGGTATTTGCCCAGTTACTACCGAGCCAGTTACAACTTTAAGCTTTAATACTAAATTATCTAATTCACGCTTATCTCGTTGGTATTTTTCACCATCTATAATAGCTGCTTTAGAATGAGTGAATATAAATGAATTTGGGACACCTCGCATTTTTAAGTATACCTGGTTGCTAATAGCGTTTCCAAGTGTAACTTCGATACCTTTAACTATAACTGTATTTTTAGCAGTTTTAGTTAACCATATAAGCATATCTTCAAAATTTTTAACTTGTGCAACTGCCTTGTCTTTAAAGATAAAGTAAAATGTATTAACTAGTGCTTTTTCAAAAAATGTTCTGTCTTGGGCTGTTTTATCAAAGGCATTTGTCATACTGTATTGGTAATACCCAAATAATAAATCCACACAGTCTTTTCTAACATACATATGTTTAGCACCCCAAATACGCTTCATATCCTTTCTAGCTTGATCAGGGATCATAGCATAAATATCTCGATAACGCTGCTCAGGGGCATTATCACTTATCAATACGTACATGCCAGGGTTTAGTTTGTAATCAGTATTATAAATATCTTTCACAGCTTGAATAGCTTTTTCATTATGAATATTAGTTTGAATTTTATCAATAATTTCACCTGCCATAGCTCCAATAACAGCAGTCATGTCATGTGTTTGTTCTAGCACATTATCTTTGGTTGTCTGAGCCATTTGGTAGCGATATGATACAACATCTCCGTCATCATTAACTGAAGGTATCAAGTAGTTATCATTAGGCCCTAAAGCTTTATTTGAGCTGTAATCGTCAAATGCAGCTTTACGTTGATGAACCAGCTCGCTCATTTTTATTGGGTTAGTAAATGCTTTGCTACCTTTAGCAGTATTGCCCGTATAAGATATAAGTGCAGATACCAATGAGTTAGCTCTACCATTACGATTAACGTATAAATATTGGTCTGGTTCGTTTAAGTGTGCAGGGTCTTTAGCAATAGGCAGGCTACTTTTGTCAAATCCTCTAAACTTAAAAGCTGCTTCTTCTTCAGCTAATCCTGTCTCATGTCTGATCCCAGTATTAAATATCTGGTGAATATACCCTTTTTGAAATTTATTTTTATTACCATTGAATAGCCTAAGTAATGCTTCTTCTTTTAACTGCTTGTGTGTTTCAAGAAGTTTGGCCATACCCTCGGTGTTTTCAGTAAACAAAGCTGCTACAGTAGTTTTGTGTATTTCAGCAGTTCTTTGCAAAGTATACAGCGACGTTAAGCGGTCTAAAATTGATTCTGCTTGGTTTATCTGTACTTCAGTTAGAGTACCCTTAAACTTCGTATTACGCATTGTAGCGATAGGTCTAATGTAGGAGAGTGTGGTTTTATTTAGTGCTTTCCCATGTACGATTAAATGACTTAGTGATTCAGCATTTTTAATATAGTAGTTTAAATGTTTTGATAATGCTGGGTTATTTTTAATTTCACCTACTATAGCAGAAATTGCTCGATCTAACTTAGTCTTACTTTGCACAATATCAGCAATTTCATTAACAGATAATGCAGATGCCAATGCAGCTAAGTCAGCTTTTAGCAGTACGTGCGTACAAGCTATATCTTCTGGTTTAGTTAGTTTTCTACCGAAATAATCAGCAACAGCATTTGAAAACTTTTCAATTTCTAAGTTACGGGCACCATCAAGAAGATATTTTCTGTTATTTAACGCTGTGTGTAAATTAGCCAATAATCTGTTAGGGCCACGCAATGAAGTTAATATAGACGCAGCTACCCCATAGTCTGAGTTATGCCATTTATACGCTACTTCACGTAAATAAAGCCCTAAATGTGTATCTTTGCGATACTCATTTTTATACATATCTGCTAAAAATTTGGCACCTTTAGATATATTCCAACTAGCAATAGTATTTTTAAGCTTGCTGTTAATAGCAGTAGCTAGTTTAGTTTCTAAAAATTCTTTTTTCTTAATAAATGAGTAAATTGTAGATTTATTCTCAGAGTCAACTCTAGCTAATTCTTTAGCTAACCTGCGCAATTCATGTGCTACGTTATCAGTTGTTGCGTGTTTATAGTTAGACTGGATTAACTCCGTGATTTTACTATAAATATTTAGTAAAGTTTCTTGAATATTTTTTCCAATAACTCCCTTCCAAGTATTTCTACTAAATACAGGGTGACTAGAACTATCTAGTTTAAGCCCCGTTACAAAACGGTTAAAATTAGCATTTGATAAAGCAAACGCCATAAACTCATCTAGTTCTGTAGAGTCATTTCTAACAGCCCACTTACCTGTAACTTGGTTTTGTTTTACTTGTGAGTTAACTCGAATTTTATCTCCAAAAACATAGTTATACCGTTCTTTTGCTTCAGCAATTTCAAAAGTATAAGCTGAGTCTGCTAAATTGATAGTAGGATCGTTTAAAAAATAAACAAAAGCATTAGGATTAGTATGCAGTTCTGCTTTAACATAGTTATATAACTCGCGTACTTGTGACCGTAGTACAGCGTCAAGGCGTAAACCAGTATAGATAATTGGGTGAATTACTTCATGTGCAAATGCTTCCCCCATAGACATCTTTAACCCCATATTTCGTGTTCCAGATGTGATCGTCTGGTGAGATAAAAATATCTTATTTTTAATAGTAGCTGAACCAGGAGCAAATACACCTTGTGTGTCTACTGTTTCATCTGTTTTTATGAATAAATCAACAGAAGGCATTACGGTGCTGGCTACATCAGTGAGCATAGACTGGATATACATATCATGCTGAGCATCCATAGGCACATTACTTAAATTTTTTAGTTGGTTATACGTGTCAACTACATTTTGCTGGTTAATCTCTTGTTGAATAGAGTAATCGTTAGGGTCAACTGAGATATTGCTATTAACACTACTACCTAGTGCGTTTGCGTCTTTTACGAATAACCCAGTTACTTTAGCAGAAGTGTGCTTACTATTAAGATAGATAGGATTAGCATAGTTATTGCTGTTGAAAGTAAACTGGTATACTTTGTCACTACTATCATTTTTAACTGTAATAACTCGATTGTCACTGCTTATATGAGTTATAGTAGCGACGCTTGGTAAGGTATTACCTGGGATATTCCAATAGATTGATATTTTTGAGCCAACCTCATTTAATAGCTGCCCTGGCTTTGCTGCAGAAACTTTATCTACTACTTTAGTTTTATTTATTAACAGTAGTTTAGCTAGTGTGTCTATTGAGTTAGCTTCATTTTTTACAGCTTCTACAATGGTTGAGTTAATATCTTTGGTGGCAACTCCTAATACGTGAGATAAAGGTGCAGTATTTTCTTTTTTATACCCATAACCAGGAAAATAAAACTGATTTACATTTAGTGACCCGTTCACTATTTCAGTTTTATTATCTATAGTTTCTTCAGCTAATAAAGATACATTTTCTATAATTTTTTTACGGATACTTGCAGCGTTAATAAATAGTAATTTGTTTGGGTCATCCTTAAAGTTTGGCTTAAATGCCATTGCTTTAAATTCTGCATCTAATAAATCATTTGATTTATTAGTAGATAAACCCATTTTAGCGAAATATTCCTTAGACAAAGCTAATTTTTCTTCTAAAGATTGCTTTATACTTCCCATTATTGAATACTGATCCATAGTTTCAATAAAGTTCTTATTTTGTATCGTTGCAACAGATTGTATGTCGTTAAACCCCATAATTGCAGCGTCATGCACATTTAGTAATGCGTAGTCTTCACCTAAATTACGGTTAGCAACTGTGCCGTCAAGCATTTGTATAGTTAAGACACACGGGCTTGCCCCTGGATTTTTTAGTGTAGGTAATTTTTTTATATAAGCAGCTAAGTTTGCTAGTGTACCTTTAGTGTATACCTGAGTAACTTTAGTTTTTTCATTATCTGAATAGTCACGTAAATTATCCCATGCTGCTAATTCAATATTAGAAGTAGCAAATGGACTTTGCACTGCAGGAAATAATGGGTTTAACTCTTGGATAATATTATTATATGCTTCAACAGTTAGCTCAGTAGACTTAGTTTCTTTAAGTACCTGTTTTACACGCTGTTTTAAGATAACATTGTAATAGGCAGTCATTAGTCCAGCAGCATGATTGATAGAATCTTTAGTATCTTTAAATTCACCGAATATTTCTTTAATAGCTTGCTTTAAAGCTACTCCTAACGTCATATTGATGTCTTTATACAGTGAAGCTACTTCTTTAGGTGTAAGTGTTACACTGAGAGCTTTGGAGTTAATTTTGCCGTCTTTAGTAATATAACTAGATAGTTTATTGCTAAACTCGGTTAAACCAAGTGTTTTAGTTAAAGCTATGAGAGTATTATAATCTGTTGCGTTATTAGCAGCTACAGCTAGCTCTAATCTGCTATAAATAGCATTGTTACTTTCTGTGTCATGGCTGATAAATGTTTTAAGAATTAAATTACTAATAAGCTTTTCATTACCAATGCCGTACATAGTTAGCATATTAGGTTTTTTAGAGAGTTGGCGCATTGCCTTGTTTACAATGCCTCCTTCAACTTTAAAGTCACCTAGTAATTTACGCATAGCTTGTATTTTGTCATACATAACTATTGAATCATGATGCGTACCAGCAATTAGGCTATTTTCTATTTTGGTTAAAAATTTAGTCCATTTCATGCCTAAAGTTTGATAGGAGTCATGATGATGTATATTTTCTGCTTTTGCAGATGAAGAATAAACATAAGAATCATCTTCAGCATCACTAAATTGTATACCTGCACTTTGCAATGCTGCAACATGAGCTAATCCGTTAATTTCTTTATCCTGGTTAGAAAGTAATTGGTATCTACCAATAGTTCCGCCATTAGTACGCCCATCTATTTCAAATGCAATATCTGAAGTTAACTTAGTTTTATTTTGAATAGCTAGTTCGTATCTGGCATATTCAACTAAACCTTTAAGTGTATGTAATACACCAGTATACGCGTTTACCCCATTAAGAATAGTGTCTATTTCTTTATTGTATTTTTCTTGTAAGGATAAGGTTAGCTTGGGGTTAATAGTATCTAGCGTTTCTTTACTGAATATGTTCTTTAAAGCAGTAATAGCGTTTCTAACTGCTGGTTTAGTAACTTCTTCTTTAGTGGCTTTTATTACATCTTCTGCACTACCTATTTTTGCTACTTCTAATCCAAGACTTAAACCAACTGCTAAATGGAAATTGTCATCTTGTTTCTTATTAGTAATAGGGCTGAATTCTGTTGCCCAATCAGTCATAGAAAATAGCCATCTTTGAATTTTGTTACCTTGGGGATTAACACTGCTTACTTGATGCATACGTGTCTGTTTTGCAAGCTCAGACAAAATATAAAATGGTGTACTATAACTTCCATTATTTTTAGCTTCTTCTAATAACGCTAAAGAGTCACTAATAGCCTTGTCATGGCTGCGATTAACACTTTCAGCAGAGCGTTTTTTAGTTATATGACTTTGTGTAGGGTCAGCATATTGTAATAGCTGTTTATGCTTAGGACTCATTAGCATAAATATATTAAACATTGAACTGTTAGCAACCCAAGAGCGGCTGTCATTTTTAATTAAATTAGCAGTTTGTACTTTACTAGCAAGTTGTTTACTATTTTTAATAGGAGCTTTGTAATTTTCTTTAAATGCGGGTTTTACAAAACTATAGTTAGTTTTATCTGGTTCTCCTCTAGTAATAAATGCAAAGGTATTTTTAGCCTGGTTATGAGCATGCTGAATATCTAAAATAAACTGGGGAATAGTTTCAATATTAGTCTTAGTATCTAGTGCAGGAGTTAACCTAAAATAAGCTGCTGTGTGCCCTGGAATAACTTCATGGCTGGTGATAATACCTTTTTCATTTAGATCGCTAATATCTTGTTTTATAGCGTTAATTAAACCAACAGGTACATTATGCCTAGTAAGAATGCCCATCTTTTCAAGTGTAGCAATAGCCATTAAACCAACTGACATAGACAGCCTTTCCTGCTCACTGGTTAGCGCATGTTTATTAACAGCAAATCCAAGGGTTTTAAGCACTTCATGTCCAATAGTGTCAACAAGGATATTAGAAGATACCCCTACCTCTGCAAGTGCTTCAGCAGATGGAGGTAGTACAGTTTCTTCTGGTAACCCTAATAATTTGCATACACCTTTTTCATCATTAAATAGTGTGTCAGCTCCTTTAGTAGCTAACCAATGCCATAAGTGCAAAGCAATAGCTTGTTTAATATGTTCATCTAATACTCCGTTTTTTGAAAAGAACTGTATAGGATCTTTTTTACGAAAAACAAATTGTGTTAGTTTGAATTCTTTGAAAATAGCACGATTAGCTGCGTCAAATGATTGGTAAAAACTAATCATTGAATCTACTGCTTTTTGTGCAGGTACAGTTACAGGATTATTTTTATTAAAAACTGTAGTTAAACTATCTAATGTGTTGTTACGTAAGTGCATGTTAAGTAATTGCACTACATTAGTAGTTTTTTGAAATAGTGATTTATTTTTCTTAATAGAAAAGAATTCTTTAATATTATTTATAATTGTAAATATATTGCCTTTTCTATCAGTAAGTTTACTAGCTGCCTGTTCTTGCTTGCTTTGCTCAGTGGGAATTAGATCTGCAAGAGTATTTTCAGTAGAGAGAGTAATACTGTCGTCTTGGCTAAGAGTGTTACTAATTTCAAATGGGGTATTAGTTAAAGAATTCTCATAATCTATGTAATTAGTATAATCAGAATCTTGGATATTATCGTATTCTCCGGTATTAGTTAGATACTCTGGGGCATCTAATGATACTTCTGTATTATTAAGTTGTTCAGTATTACTAGATACCGGTGACTTTGCCTCCTTTACAGCACCTTCGGTCGTTCCTCCCTCGGTGCTGGCAGGAGGCACGTTACCGATGCCTAAAGCCTCTAATGTCGCACGAATTTCAATATCAATTTTATCTTGAGTTAAATAGTCTTTACCATTTTTAAAGTAGGTATTTTTATCTTTATGGTTAATGTGACTTTGCTCATGTTTTTGTAAGAAAGTCTTAATTTTACCTAGATCAGATAATTGTTTGGTTAAAAATTCTCTTGTAATACCATGTTTAGTTTTTAACTGATTGAGCACAACTTTCTTTTGCTCAGATGTAACAGAGTCTGCCTTACCATCTATGTAATCCCAAAATTCTTGCTCAGTTAAATCAGATTTAATGTGAATTTTGTTGTCTTTTGTTACATATGCTAAAGGTTTAAATGGTTTTACCTCTGGTGTAGCTGTTAATGTAATATTTGAGCTTTCTTGTACTTCACTTGCAACTGCTGAGGCAGTGTCACTAACAGTTTGCTTAGTAGTTTCAACAGTAGGATTAACTGTAGCCTCTGCATTTTTAGATTTAGCAATAGTGCTAATTGCTTTATCCATTAAATTTACAGATTTAGCTAACAACCCAGCTTCTAATTCTGCTTGCTCAACTAGAGCGATTGATGCTTTATTTTTACCGATAGAATAAGGGGTAAACTTAAATAACTTATTAGTATTCTTAGGATTTGCGTAAAAAGCACTTTTATCAAGTCTCTCTTTGCGAGAGTTAAGAATAGCCATATTATCCTTGTCTATTTGGCTAATTGGCTTACCAGCAACAGTTAAGCCAATTAAATAATTCCTAAAAGTAGAGGCTCTCATTTGCTTATCATTAGCAAATTTAGCCAATGCGGCTAATTCTTCTGTAGCTGCGGTTGGCTGATTTTTACTTATAGCTTTGGAAATATTCTGCTGATAAGCTAGTAATCCTTTGTATCCTGCACCCCCTTGAATAATATCACTGCTGACTTCAGCCATAGTTTTAGAGTAAGCTACAGTTGATTTAACTAACTCTTTAACGTTATCACTAACAGTAGCATTATTTAAAATATTATCTACTACAGTAGGAGTTAGAATTGTATTAGTATGCTCAACATAATTCTGTGAACCAAGAATTTGAGTTACAACTCCAGTTATCTCCTCATCAGTATGTTTTGCAGGGTCATTTAGTGTATTTTCTATAGTAGCTGTATCAGGCACGCTGCTAATTAAATTATGCTGCTTATCAATAGCGTCTAATTGCGCGTATTGTGCCTTGAGTGTAGCGTTTAATACTTTAGCTTTACTTATGTCTTCTTCAGAGATAGTTTTATCTTTGAATGCTTGGCTATAGGTAGCCATTTGTTTCTGGTTTTCTGTTACACTAGTGCTAACCTGATTATACAATCCTATTGCTTGTTCTTTAATGGCTGCTTTGTCATCATCGGAAATATTTGTTTGAGTAGCAATATTTGCTAAAGCATCTGCTGCAAGTACAGGGTTATACATAGCAGATGCTGGGTTGCTATATTCAGATACATCTTTTGCCTGAGTAAGAGCGTCTATTTTATCTTCATAGTCATGTGCAGTTCGAGTCTCCATTATGGAGTCTGAATCAGCAGGAGCAGTATTTGCTACATGCTGTATTTCTTTAGCTCCATAAGTCGCTACATCTAAAGGAGCTGTAATAGCTGACCCACCAACACCTCCCCAGAACTCACCAACAAGCTCACCTGCGTTTATCTTATCTCCTGCGGCTAGTTGCCCTGTCATTTCTGAAAATGGCTCAGAAAGCAATTCTGAGCCATATTTAGCAGCTTTAACTCCACTACGTGCCATAAGAGTTGCTTGCTTTTCTGCTGTTTTGGCAGCAGAAATTCCCATTTTACCAATTCCAACTCCTAAAGCAGTATCTACACCAGCAGTACCAATAGCTTTTAACTTAGCTTTTGCCATTGCTGATTCTTTAAACGTTTCGTTACTAAATATTTTTGTAAAATTATCTGCAGTAGGAGGTAAGCCTAATCTTTGTAGCTCTAGCTGAGCTTCTTCAATTAGCCTTGCTCCAGCTTCAGTGGATAAACCACCTACTAATGCACCAAGCCCTGCACCTAACATCTTACCTCCTGGAACAGGTAAGAATGACCCGGCAATGCCTCCAATAGCTTGCCCTGTGGTTGAGGGCAACATATTACCAGCCGATTGTGCAAATGTTTGAGCTATGCCTTCTGGATTAGTAAATATTTTTTCTGTAGCTTCTCCTGCAATAGATAAACCAGCTTGTAGAGATTCACTGAATCCTTGAGCATTATTCCATTTATCTTTCATAGTGCTCATTGTTTCATAAGCACTTTTTAATGATTCAGGAATATACTGTTCTGAAGCACGCTTTGCATTTTCAGCTAAAATACCAGATGTGTTATTATCAATAATGCCTGTTGCAACATCGTCTGATAAGCGTGCTGCGTCTAAGGCATTGCGTAAACTTTCAGTAGCAATAATCTTTAAATTTTCCAAGGATGACCTATTTGGCCCTTCAACTTGGTTAATCATTGCTTGCCCATTAGGAGTATTAGCTAAAAATTTTGCCTTAATAGCAGCTTTTTCTTCTGGTGAACTGAAAGAATAGGAAGCGTTACGGCTAATATTTAACCAAGGTTCTGCTGGATTTACAGGTGCAGTTGACTGAGGAGTTACTACTAGTTCAGCGAGCAAATCGCTAAAAGTTGGCATAGTGTCCCTTTAACTTTCGTTAGTATTTCTTTTTGCAATATCAGCTAGTATAGCTTTAATAGTAAGTTTAATTTCATCTAGTTTATCTGGGTCAGTTGTTTCTTCTAGTTCTCTGCGTTTTTGTTTTAACACTGCAGTTTGTAGTGATTTATCTGCGCTAGACAACTTAGTATTTGCGTTAATCCTATTTATGTTTTCGTTTAGTGCATACTTTAATATTTGTGAATCAGCAGGTAAATTTTTATTTTTATTTAATACATCATCACTTATTTTTTGTAACTTTGTCTGCACTTTTACGCTACCTTCATTTGCACTGTCTTTTAAAGGCTGCATAAATTTATCCACATTATCTAAAAATGTGCCACCTCTGCCAGTACCATTTAAGGCTAACCTTATAGCTTTTTCTTTATCTGCTGGTGTTTCTGTTTTTGCTGGTGTTTCTATAACTAACTGGGGGTTAGCTTGTTCTAATGATTGGGTTGTTTTTACTGTATCCTTTAGTTTAGCTTCTGCTGTTTGTGCTTGCGTTGTATTACGCGCTTCAAAGGGAGTTTTACCTTTATACATGGTAGATTCTCTTGCAGCATGTGCAATAGCTACATCTTCAAGTCTATCAGCTGGTATAGGTTTTTTAGGGTCTAGCCCTAACTCTTTAGCCCCATCAAGTATATGCTGTTTAACGTTAGGATTAGCTTTTGTATCAGGAGTAGCGGTTAGCCACGCTTGCTCTAGGGTCAGCCCTCGCTTTGCATATTTTTCCCATTGTGAAACTGCCGCTTGCTCTCCCTCTGCAAGTGTTGCCCATTGAGCAAAAGAAAGCCCATCTTCATTAACCGTTTTACTGGGGGATGCCCCTTTCTGTCCTACATAAACTGCCATCATAGGGTTATTTAATTCTGCTGCACCCTGTCTAGCAGTTGTAGTCTTTTCTTTAATATAGTTTGATGGTACTTCACCATTGATAGTGTCACTAGCATTAGTTGGTACACCAGATAAATTATTACTTAAAGCATTCAGTTGATGCTTTATTACACCCTCTTTTATGGAATTTTCAAAATCTTGCTTAGTTCTGTTAAATTTTGTTTCTAAAGTAGTAGTAGCAGTGTTTAACGCATCATGAGTTTTAAAATCTTGCATATTTTGCTTTGCAGCAGAGCGAAATTTATCAATATCAATAGCGCGTGTACTACTATACCAAGGTTCACCTTGCCCTACCCCACTTTGTAACGTAGCAGCTAAAATTTGTTCACCGGCTCCTACAGGTAATTCAGGATCATTTCTAAATTCTGTTCGTAAGTCTACTAGTGCTTTTTGAGCTTCATCACCAACAGTCATTCCAGATGGGAGTAAATTTTTAAACCAGCCTTCTGTTGCAAATTGGGATACAATACCATTATATGTTACATCTCCAGTAGGGTCAGCTTTTGCTTTATCTCTAATATCTAGTAGAAGTGGGTTTGTTCTTTCCAATTTTACTTTATTAGCTGTAATATTATCTACAGTCTCTCTTGAATCTCTCTCAAATTGCCCCATAGCGGTTGCTTTAGCAAGTTCCGCTTCTAATAGTTGTTTTTGAGTAACAGACATGGAATCTTTAAAAACTTTTTGTAAGTTTTCCATTGCTGCTATCCGAGTAGAAATAGGCAACTTTTCATTACCTATAATACTGCTAATTGCTGGGGTAATATCTTGTTTCTGCATAGCTAAAGTAATACTAGCAGCAGTTACATCGTTAATTCGAGTAGTTTCTTTTTCTTTACCTAGTGCTTCAATCTTAGCCGGGTTAAACAGATGAGAGCCATACTTAGCAATGCCATCTTGTATTACCTGCTTATAGTTATCTGCTGTTACCTCTGGTAGCAATTCCTGTGTGTGCTTATCAATAATCTGATCTGTGAGTAACTTATGTTGTTCAGCAGTTTGATTTAGGTACTCTGCACTTTTTTTCTGTATTTCAGTTTCAGGAACCTTTGCTGATCTCATGCTATTCTGGAATGCCATTAAAGCATTCGCTGGATCAAAATCTTTTTGAAAAGCTGTTTCACTATCTGTAAAACCAGCATTCATGGCTTTACCACTGAGCACATCTTTTTGTGTGTTAAAAGCCTTCTGAATAGCATCACTATCTTGTTGGACACCATGGGTAGCTTGTAGTGTAGCAGGGCTAAATCTGCCCGCTGCGTTAGCTAAATCACTATAATTTTGAAATTGCTGTATTTGAGCTGTGTAATCTGCAGTATTATTTTTAGCAGTTTGTTCCCAATTACGCCCGTCAAGTGCTTGATAGTTACTAATACCACCTTGCCAGGTATTAAAAGCATTATTAAAATCTTGCCCAGCAGATGTAAGACCCAGTAACAGAGTATTACTTAAATTTGGTGCGTGAATATTTTGCCAAGTTATCGGAGCCATAGTCTATTCTCCTTATTTAACACGGTTTCGTGCCATGTAGCTGTCTACAGACTCAGCAGCAGGGCTAAATGATACTCTTGCTCTTTGTCTATCTTCCATTTCAGTGTTAGTAAGTGTTTTTTGTGTGTCAAACTGTTTGCTAAAGGCATCTTTTTGAAATTTTAAGTCATCTTTTGCCAAGCCCAGCTTCTGTATGCCAAGCCAAGCGTCTAAGCCACCCTTACCTAGCCGCAATAGTGGGCTTACCCATCCTGAATTGTGCAGCTTGCTTATTGGGTCTGTTCCCCCAAATGCACCGTTCCAAGATAACGCACTGTTATTACCTAATATGTTGCTAAAGTTAGCTTGACCCAAATTTTCCAGGTTCCCTTGGATATTTACACCCAAATTCGAATTTCCTCCCCATGATGGGTCAGTAGCATCTACAATATTCGAGTTAGTATTCATTCTGGATGAATCCCACCCACTTGTAGGTAGGTATGCTGGACTAATTTTGTTTGCATTACTCCCATATTTATAAGTTGGATATGGTAATCGAATTTTTTGCCAGTTCGATAATGTGTCACTCATGATTAAACCTCCTAGATATACGATTTGGTACTCGGTAATTTTAAGCTAATATCGTAATAGTTATGAGTAATGTCTAACACAATAGTACCAATATTACCAGTGTGAATTGTGCGGTTATAAAATGTAGTAGGTGTTTCATTTAGTACACTCTTATAATTGATAACATTAGTAAAAGTTAAAGGATTAAAATCTGACCGAGTATCCAAAAGTTCAAGTGCTCTATCAAGATCATCTTGTTTTGTCTGCATGTCACGAGTGAGCAGCTCAGTTTCTTTTGACACGTCATAAAGTTGCCTTTGTAAATCAGTATTAACTGCTGAAAGTAATGCACCAGAGGCAGACAAGCATAACTGAGCTGTTGGCATCTGCGTTCCAACTATAGTTACAGCTCCAGTTGGATTATATATAAATGTAACTACTACTATAACAATAGCAAGAATAGTGGCTAGTTCACCACCTATTTGTTTAATTAGTAACTGGGAACCATAATATAAAGCAGCACTTAATAATACTGCTGGCAATATATACATTACAAACGCGATTAAACCAGCTTCAAGTGCAGTTATGGCTTCTGCTACCCATGGCCCCATAGTACCTAAAGACCACACTGTAATAGCAATACCAGCTACCATAATAAGTGCTCTAGCCCATCCTGTTTGATACCATTTAACTTTAGTTTTTTTATAGCTATTAACAGTTAGCATAAAAGAATCAGCGAATAGCTTATTCCTAACTAGCGGAGGAAGTTGTAATGCTACTGCGTAATGAATAGGAATAATAAAATTGTTTTCATCAGGATCATTTATTATATCTGAAATATAAGTGTAAACACTATGGCCTTTATAAATATTATTTATATGGACTAGTCCTGTTATTATAACTTCTTTGTAATGAGTGGTAGTAACTTGTAAACGTAAGGTTACTTTTGAATACTCAGTACCGGTCACTCTTGAAAATGAGAATGTAGCTGTGTTATGAGGAATACTAGATAATTCTTTTGTTGCTGTGCCTACTTTACCAATACTACCTGCTTTAAATGTTGATGATATATACGTGTAATTAACTTGTGTGTCTAAACCATGCTCTAGCATACTTATAGAATCAACCGCATTAACTGCATTTACAGTTAAGTCTGAACTATACGAAAATGATTCTGACTGGTCGCTTACAGCGTTAGGTACATCTAAAAATTTAAATGAATTTTCTGCTAAATCAGACCGTTCACTTAAAGTTTTAATAAAATCTAACCGGGTGTATGTTGATATACCATATAAATAATCAAAAAATTCAACTAAATAGTGAATACCAGCTTCATCTGCATCGCGTAAATTTACACCAAATATAACATAGGCATGGTCTATTTCAGATATGTCTGGATTAGCATTCAATTTTGACCCTAGTTGGTCAATGTCAATGCTGACTTTTTTAAGTAGTTTTTTACTTGTAGCATATAATTCTGTGTTTTTAGCAGCACCTTCAGTAAGCGAAACATTATTATAGCGAATAGGCACAACAGGTAAGAACGCGTCATGTTCATTGCTAGTGGCTAGTGCTGTTAAACCAGGATATTTATTAGTAGAAATATCATAATACCAATACTTTTCATGATTGATTGGTACTAAATTTACGTCTAAATCATAGTATTTAGCAATTACATAGGTACGCCCAATTACTAAATTAGGAATTGTATTAAAAGTTTCTGTGTAAGTAAAAGGTGGAAACCACCCAGTTGTAGAAGGGTATACTTCAGGTTGGGTTGCTAAAGAGAATATTTTGTACGTTATGTCAAATGTTGCCATATCAGTAGAAAATACAATTTGGTCTACTGCAACAACACCAGTGTAGGGTTTTCTAAAATCAGGAGGAAATGCAGTTATCCTATTTGTTGTTGGGTTATAATTTCGTTCTCTGCGTAAAATAGGTAGTACAGCTAAATCTGCTGTTAAAATTGACATTAAACAAAATTCAACATATACCCCATATGGTGGAGCTTGGTCTTCTTCTATTCTAGCCTTAACGGCTGCTTCAGGTATTAAAGATTGAGAGCCATGCCTACCTTGGGGTAAGCCAAGAGTATAATAATCTCTAGCATAGTTATACATAGACGCTACTTTAGAGGCCATCCCATTTAGCGTTTCGTACTTAATTGCGTCCGTAAAAGGTATATCCTGTACGATTGAATACAGAAGAGTATCATGTAGAGAGTCTTTACTACCCCCTGCTAATGGCAGGGTAGTAGAGAATACATTGATTTTAGTTTTACTCCCAAATATTCCCATTAAGAATCCTCAAAAAGTAAAAGGAGCCGAAGCTCCTTTTACTAAACCAGATATTATTATCTACACCCCAATGCCTAGTTTTGCTTTAGCAATTACAGCACCAATAGAACCAGCGTCTAAATTAGTACCCGTTACTAATGTATTACTATCTACTGTCTTCTGCACTGACCAGGAATCAACCATTAACTTTGCTAATTTTTGCTCGGCATCTCGCTTAAATCCATCAGTTTGCTGTGCAAATAATAGTTTTTGTTTCTCAATAACTCCATTAACAGTTGTCTGCCCAGTGTCTATACTGTATCCACTAGGTATATGGTCATATGTCTGTGCTAGTTCTGTAACAATTTTTTGTTTTAACAGTTTGGCTTCAGCATTAGTTTTATTCTTAGCTTCTACAGCTATACCAGCTACACTTAGCGTAGCGTGCTTAGCATAGCTTAGACTAGGCAGTGTATCGGATACCTGAGCAACTTCAGTCACAACTTTTTGCTTAGTTAAATCGGTTTCTGCGTCAAGTTTTAATCTTTGCGCTTTAGCCAATCCGTCTATAGTAGTACCTGAGTTTAACCCATATCCACTAGGGATAGCTTCAGTTGAACTAGTCTGTGCTAATTCAGTAATAATTTGTTGCCCTATAAGTACGACTTCTTTATTAGATTTTTCTACTTGTGCTTCAACCAAATTTGCTTGTAATAAATCAATAGCTTTTTTGCTGCCAACTAAACCACCAACTGCACCAGCGTTACCAAAACCTAAACCAGACAGTATGTAATCAGATGTATTTGCTAGTTCTGTAACAATCTGCTGGTGGATTAAACCTACTTCTGCGTTAATTTTAGCAGTATTTTGGAATTGCTCAATATATGCTACTGCTTGTTGTAGCACAGCAGTTAATGCACCAATATATACTGTTGAATACTCTTTACCAGTAATTCTACCTGCATTGTATTCTTCAGAGAGATGCAGTTTGACTGTACGCATTAACTGGTCAAAAACTCCTGTACCATCAATGCTAGTTGTAGTTAGCAGTTCAATTTGTGGATCGTTACCATCTAATCCTGGGTTTAAAGCAATAATATCTAAATTAGGTAGTGACATTGTTTATACCTTAATCAACACTATGATTCAGAGCCTGACGTGTTGCAAGCTCGGCCAATTCTTCTTTAGTGAGTGGCTCAAGGATTTCAATAGCGAATTCTTTAACCAGCTTAGTCTCTATTTTTACTTTGCCACCAGGGAGCTCAACTGTCGAAAAATGCTGGAATTGCCTTTCTTTTAAATTTTCATATAATACATATGGGATATGGTAACCAGCTTCAGCGTTATAAGGAATAAATTTCTTTACTGTACCGATAATAGCATTACTAACACTAAAAATTTCACCAGGAAAGTCTTTCTTATTAGGATTCATACAAGTAATGCGTACACGTATGAGTTTGTGTGCTTCTTTGCGTAATTTTGTGTGGTACTGTTGGGTTAAAGCTTCCTGTGATAGCACAGGTGGTGCTATTTTGGCAGATTCCGTTTTAGATACTGGAATATCTTTTACAGGTGGATCTGCTAAAGCAGTATTTATTTTAGCTTTTAATGAGTCTACCCCAATAGATGGGTGATATTTAATACCCATTATGTCAGCTCTTTCTTTTAACAGAGTAAGTTCATCCGGGATAGCATCTTCTGGGTTAACGCTGGTTTTATCCATATCTTCGTTCATGTGGGTCACCTTATTTGTGTCAGGTTACTGTAAAGGTAAGCACCTCTCCTTTTTACAGGAGAGGTGCTGTTGAGTTTATCTGTAGCTTTTACCAGCGAGCTACTGACCAAAGTACCGCAATTCTTTCGCTTCGAAGAGGCATAAAGCCATAGTACCATTTAATAGACATAAATCCAGTTTCACCATAAGGATCATTTCTATCTGCAGCTGATTCGCCAGGCTTTTTATGGAAAATCTTAAACTTAGACGATTTACCATCAGTCTGAAAACCAATCGTCGTAAATGCCTCACTACCTACAACTAACATTGGGTAAGCATCATACTTACCATCAGTTACACGATAACCAGCATTAACATCTTCAGCAATACCGACACCAGCTTTATGCAGCATTTCAGGAACAACAACAATCCTGAAGTTACCAATAGTACCAATTTCTCCATTTACTACAGTGCCTGCATCAGCATAATGAGCTACAGGAATAAACGCCTGATTCCCGTGGTAATCATTGAGTCTTTCTAAGGTAGGCTGTAACTCAGACCCAATAAACATAACCCTGCCCGCATTAACAACTTTCGTGTCAACCATGCGGCTGCCAGTAATAACCTTGGTACTCTTAGGGCATCTGTTATTGTCCAGGTCAATGCTGAGTTTCATAATGTCAGTATAACTAACTTCCGTGCAAGAAGCTGCAACACCAGACATTTGTGCTACAGTGGTAGCAGTACCCGTAGGTGCAGAAGTTACTCCTGCAGTAGATGTAACAGTGTTTGAACCATAACGCACGACACCTGCTGCATTAATCAGGTCAATCTGCAAAGCATCTTCAGTGATTTCATTAGCACCACGCAGCATTTCTCGATTGATATGCTCTTCTAACTGGTCATCAGAATCAAAATCAAGAGATTCTTGTGTATACTCGTCAAAGAAACCAAACTTAGCTATCGTACCGTTAATTTCAAAACGCTTAAAGCCTACACGATTTATTCTACCACCTGTCTCAGATAGTACAGGCAACTTGCCAGAGATAGTTCCAATATCTTTACTAGAACCATACAAATTTCCACTGTGAGGTACAGCAAGAGCGTCTAATCCAGTTAATACAGTTAAAGTATTACCTGCTTTGTCAGTAAATCTAAACCCAGCGTCAAACAATGCGCCACCGGCTGTCATTAGTACAGCAAAAGCAGCAGCATCGATACAAGCGGTAGCTCTACCACCACCTTCTACATCAGCTGTGCACCAAGAAATCAACTTTGCAATACAGTTAGTTTCAGCAGCCGCTCCGTTAGTGCCAATACCAGTAAAGTATACTTTATTATCTACTGAACGCCCATAATAAGGTGGAATTCGCGGGATAGACCCGTCAGACATAGTTACAGCTACGGAGCACTCATAACTAGTATCATCAGAACCTACCCCATTAGCGTCAATACCTTGATCATTGATATTTGCATCATCTAAAAGAGGAAGATAATGATACCGTTTAATAGTTTTACCCATGTGTTTTGGCATAGAAATCGTATCTGCCAATTGGCCAAAATAGGTTTCTTTAGCTAACTCTATAAGAGCTTTTTTCTCATAATACTTTGTGTTCATCTGGGTTGCCCCGATACTAGAATTACTTCCAGTACCGTAAACTTGAGCGTTTTCAAAAGCCATTGTCGTATCTCCTATAACGATAAAATTATCGCTTAATAAATTTAGACTTCTCTAACTTCATAAATTCTTCATCAGACATAGCTAGAGGGTTAAAGTCTGTCAGTGTGCCAGATGTTTTTACACTCTGCGTAGGACTGACAGCTTTTTTTGCAGCACTACGCTGTTCTTCTGTGATTTTATTTGCTACTTTTGCTGGAGTTTGCATTTGCTTTGTAGTTGCTACAGGTTGTTCAATATTGAGTTGCCCTTGTGATTGTAGTGCATCACCAACCATCTTGTAAGCATCAAAATCTGAAATACCTATTAGTCTACCAAAACTTCGCTCGTACTCAACAGCATTCATTACTTTGTCATAAATACCATTTGCAACGTGCCCATTGATTACGCTAATAATATGAGGGTTGTTTGCAATTGTATTACGACTTTTTCCATCCCATTTTTCAGTTATAACATTAAGAGTCTTAGCATAAGTTGGAGTATCTTTTATTTCTTCAAGAACTGCATCTAGCTCTAACTCTGTGTCAGAAACTGTTCTATTAGGGGGTTTATACTTACTTTCTGAATCAATATCAACAGATAATGGGTCTAACCCACTATCTTTAATCAATTTTGTTATAGCATCCGGATTCTTTTTATGCAAGTCAATTAGATAGCTAATCTTACTAGAATCCATTAAGTCATTTTGTTCAAGTAGCTTCATTATCTTTAAAGCTGGCTTCAGTCCTGCCATCTTCTTATGATAATTAGCTCCCATTTGCATCAAGGTTAAAACATCATCTGTGTTTTTAACCTGCATTTGCACACCATTTGCTTTAAATGGTGCCATTAATTTTTCATATTCAACTTTATAATCAATAACAACTGTGTTTGTTTGTTTATCTGCTTGGTCTTCTGGTTTAGTCTGGTTAGCGTCATCTAACGTGAGTTGTGCACTAGCTGTATCGGGTAAAGTTGTATTTTTTTCTTCATCTTGAGGTTCTGTAACAGTTTTATTTATTTCTTCACTATCTGTTGGTGTGTTACTAACTTCATCACTTTCTTCTTGTTTTTCAACTTCTGCTTCTGTTGTGGCAGTGTTGGAATTAGCAGTAGAATTGTTGGATAAGTTAAGGAAGTCTTCATCAGACATATCTAAAACATTACTGTCTTCTTCAGTATTATCTTCTTCAGTATTATCTTCTTCAACATTAGTTGTGTCTAGCTCGTTATCTTCAAGATTGTCTGCCATAGTTACACCTCACTACGCAAAGACTCAAGTTCCTGCTCGCTGTCAGCTAGTGCTTTAGCTGAATGATAGGCTTCTTGAACGATGAAGTGCATGTACTGAGTTAAATGCCCAATAGCATTAAGCTGATTAACAATGTAAGTTTGATTTTTCTCATCTTGCATCTGGTGTGCAGCTTTTAGATTAACCAAGCGTAAAGCGTAAGAACTTAAATATTTGTCTAAAAATACCTTTTTAAAATCAGGGTTACTTTTTAGTCTATCAAGTGCTAAACCAAGATCAATCTTTTCTCTAGCCTGCTCAATAGACATTTCTAATGCTTGGGATTCCTCATTCTGACTCATAAATCACCTTTTCGTGTGTCCTCTTCTAGTATAAACCAGAAGAGATAATTATTGACCATTATTGGTCATTCCCCTATTACTTGTGGCTTTGCAAGATAAGCATCAACTGCTTTTTCTTTAACATTATGCTCATGGTGTCTGTCAATTTTTTGCAAGTCTCGTTCTTGATGTACTCCTGATTCTTGCTCAAGATAGTTTAAATCTTGCACGTCAGCTTGGCTGCCTAGGTGTCTAGCCTTTGCCTTCTCAGTGCCAGATTTAACTAAGTTAAGCTGTGCCTGTGTGGTCTCTTTAACTCCTCTAGCACCTTCTAATTCAGCCGTTGCTGAGTGGTGCATAGTAAGAGATTGCTCTTTAGCAATTTGAGCTTTTAGCAGTTCAATCTCAAGTTGCATTTTCATCTCTAACATAGGATTAGGTTCAGGTTGGTATTGCTCAATTTTTTTAGCGAGATCAGGCATTTTTCTTAGTCTTGCAATATCAGAAAGGATCATATTAGTCATCCCTTGATCCATATTATTCCCAATAGTTTGTAACATATAAGCAAGTTCTTCCGCTTTTTGATTATCTTCTTCAGCAGTGCTAATACTAAGTTGAAGATCAAAATTGCCTGCTAAATCATCTCTTCTTACTTGAATAAACTCTTCATCTGTAATGCGTATTACTTCCTCTTCTGAAAGAAATACTGCGTTCATACTAATAAATTTACGGCCAATTTCAATAATGCCACTTGCTAACCTGCGCAAAATACCTAACTCACGCTTACTTGTAGCATCTAGGGCACTTCTTACAGCAGTAGCTGTGTTACCTAGTGCAGCACCAGAGATACCTCGGCTAAACGCTTTAATGCCCGTTAAACTTTCAGCTTCATTATTCTGTAAAGTCAGCATAGTCATAGCAGAAGCGGGTATCTCTGGGTAAACATGAGTAAACACACCCATTCTTGGATCAACACCAGCGTTAAATTCGTAGTCTTCACCACGATTAAACTTACGTTTATTAGCTGCATCTAAAAAATCTCTTCTAAATCCTGTTTGACTATTGGCTGACTTACCCAGTAGGTCAACCATTCCTCTTGTTACAGCTCCAATAATTTTTTGGTTATCTTCAAGTAATTCAGCGTCTGGTTCACCAAATACTGACTTGCGCACTGGCATATACACAGCGATAACAAATGGATGCTTCTTATCAGGAAACCTATTTTCTTCCAGTCTAATAAGTGTATCACCTACCCATGCTGCAACAATGGGTACCAATACCCCATTATTTTTAATGTCCCATAAACCCCAATACTCGTATACTACAAATTGCTTACGCGATTTATCTGCAAAGTTAAAACTAGAGTCTCCTGGATCAACATAATCAGCACTTGCTACAGGTGAGGCTGCTTCAATGTCTATTTTTGTTAAGTTAGTATATTTGCCATCTTTTTGTAAATTTGCCAGTGATGTTTTAAACGCTTCAGCGATAAAACTTGCCTTTTTAAAGTCACCATTACAAGAAGGATCAACTATTAGATTATTAGAATCAATAATTTCCCAGCATGGCTGGTTTTTTGATTCAATTTTTTTAGTCTGGATTTCTGTTCCTATTTGCTTAGGCAGCAATGCTTCACCAGTCTCTAAAAATAACTGTAACGCTTGGTCTAGCCCTGGAGTGCTACGGTCAGCATACGCTTCAGGGTCTTGCTGTTGCATTTGGATTAGTGTTGTGTAGTGCTGTGGTGCTTGTCCTGTCTCATCTGGTACAAACTCGTATGTAGGTACTTCTACTTCAATTTCACTTTCTTCTGTTTCCCAACCTACTTTAACTATTACACTACCCGTATCAACAGCGTCTCTAATATAAGCGTCAATAAATTTAATTTTATCTAATTTAGTGTTAATTTGATTATTAAGAACTAATTCATTTTGTTTTGCCCTATTCCTATCTCCTGCTGTTACAGGCCTTACATTAAACAAATCTGAGGTGCTTAAAAATGGCTCAGATAAAGATGAATATCGCCATTCATTTTGTTTACGAATTAACCTTGGTTGCACATTAGAGCTACCAGTAATTTTTGCTATCTTGGCTGACCCAGTAATATTACGAGCATCCAGCCACCTACTAACATTAGCAGTGTACTCATCAGTGGCAGACTTAGCATCTGTAATATTCTGTTTTAAATCTAAAATTGTGGGTTCGTTAACCCAATCGGTAAGTGCTTGTGTCTCTACTTGGGGGGTATCTGCCATTGCTATACCTGTGAATAGTTAAATTTTTACTATCAAATATTTTATACTGCTAATGCGTCAAGTTCTGCTTGCTGCTGGCCTAATAAAGTGCCAATAGCTTGTCTAAATAAGGCATCATTTTCTTTAATTTTAGCAGCTAGAGTAGCTACTGTAATATTACGGGCTGTAGCCATTGCTGACAACATAGGTGTGCTCACTGTGTTATCTGCGATATACTCGTCTGCTTCTTTGAGTTGGGTGAACCATGTTTCCCTTTCTGTTTGTGTGTATGGCTGTGCGACTTGTGCCATCAAGAGGGAGTAACGTTGGCGTATCTCGTGTTCATCGATAACCTGTTGTTCCTCGGCTGTGAGGGCAGGAAATTCATCTGGAAAATCTTCGTGTAAGCGCCCCCATAAAAGAGGAGAATAGTCTTCCCTTGGCATGTCATCAGCCTCCTATGGCTACGTAATTTAACGTTCCCACCGCTTCTGCCACTGAGGAACCTACGGTTAAAGTGGCAGAGGTGCAAGTCATGACATTATCAGTGTAGCGTTGGGAAAACACATTACTTGTAGAAAAGCGCCACGCAGTGCCATATGTTTTATACATACACATCTTGATGTAAAGTATGTCTGTTGAAGCAGAGCAGGAAACAGTAGAGCTTCCTGTGTATAGCATATCCCTTGACACCGGAGTCACCGCTAATGAGACAGTAGGCCCGTCATACCAACCATTTGTGTAATACTTTAACTTAAAGTACACTATACCGTCATACTCATAAGATGCTGATCCCGGTTGCACAGCGAACTGTGTACTCCAATCAAAATTCACAGTTACAGATCTTGTAGTTGGCCTTGAAGTTGCTGTGCTTGTACCTTCCCACCAGCCATAACTACCACCTGCGTCAACTAAATCGTCACGTACAGTGACTGTGTTAAATGCTGGTGCTGTTTGTGTGTAACCTCCTGTACCAAAAACTAAACGGCATACAGGAGTAAACTGGTATATATTTCCTCCTGTATGAGTTACACTTGCTGACAGTTGCAGGGATTGTTCTTGGTTGACTCCACTAGGCTTATAAGTGGTGATAGAATTGGGGGAGACCATAACTTTTGGGGGGACTCTCCAATACCCAATATTCGTTGTTGCGTTGTGAGCGCATGTCCCCGTGACTATTTTACTCAGCGATTTATAAGCATTAAACTGAGAATTGTAATAATCATAAAAAGTTATGTCGCCCCCATTGATAAGGCAATATCTATTTCCGGCAACATTGGCTGTTTGCCCGATACTAATACTGGAATCTGCGTGTATCTTCCCCCCATCAATAGTTGTTGTACTACCATTATATCCTAATGTAGCATTATCTATCGCTGCGTCAAATATGTGGAAAGTTAAGCCATCCACATAACAAGTTCCTTGGTAATAATTAGTGGCACTCCATGTCCCAAGTATATAAATCCGTACCCCACAAATTCTTCTGGCAGCACCTTTTAACCTGCAAGAAAAAGGAATTTTTTGCCAAGCGTTAAGTATACTGGTGTCAGGAGTAAAAATGAAACCTTCAGCTTCACTAGAGTTGTAATATAGTACTACGTATATAGCAGGTTTTCCTACTCCTATGGCAGAAGCTATATAAAAATCTATAGTCCCTGCTACAAAACTCCCAAGAGGCAAAGGAGCGGTGTTCCACATAACTGCTTTGTGCAGCCCAACAGCTTGAGTAGCCCCCCCTGGGCATACCATTTTAACTGAATTTGAACCGTATCTAACTATAGTGGTCTCCTTTGTGGGAGAAGCCCCGCTCCAGTTTGACCAACCATCAGGCAGTGCGCCTGTCCATTTTTCAAACGATGGGTTAAATCCTAGTGTTGTCGCTGCGTCATTGGCGTATATTTTATCAGTAGGAATATTTGACACACTACTCCAAACAGCAGATAACCCTGCTGACTCAATCATCCTGGCTAGTAGAATACTTTTTGTTTTGTATGCATTAGAAAATTTAGTCTTAAAAGTAGTGCTATCTGGTAATTGTGTAGAAATAGTAGGATTAGCCATATACTGAGGGCAATAACTTATAAGTGCGCTCATAGCTGCACTATAGTTATTTTTTTCAGTAATAATGCCATATTGAGTTGCTTTAGTTACTAAATTTGCTTGTTCAGCAACTAAAATATCATATTCTTGTAATAGAGCAGGTTTTTCACTAGGATCAATTATACTATCATCAGTAATATCATCAATTCTACCAAGAGCATCTGCAACATCAACTGCTGTCGCTGTAATCAGTATGCCTGATTTTTCAAGTATTTTTGTTAATAAATTATTTTTAGCAGCATATACATCAGTAAACTTACTATTAAAAGTAGTGCTATCTGGTAATTGAGCAGCAGTAGAAGGATCACTAATATATGGCAAACAATAACTTGTTAATGCTGTTATAGCTGTGTTATAAGCATTTCTTTCCGTTATAATACTATACTGATTTGCTCTATCTACTAATTGTGCTTGTTCTGCGATTAAAATATTATACTCTTGCAATAACGCAGACTTTTCACTGGGGTCAATTACAGTGTCACTGGTAATATCGTTAATTCTGCTCATAGCATAATCAGCGTTTGCAGCAGCAGCAGCGGCATTCTCAGAAAAAGCTACAAAAGTAGGATGAAAATTTTCAATAGGTACACCAGTAAGATCAGAAGTAGAAGTTAATTGCATCTGTATATTATAAAATTTAGCCGTACCCGTGTTATGGCTTAATTCATAGCCAGTTTTTAAGGCATCACTAAAGTTAGCAGATCGTAAATCACCTCCGACAATCATACTTGCATTAAGTGTTATTTCTCCAGAATCTGCATCAACAAGAAATATTTTTTTAGGTGTAACATTTGTACCAGACACAGAAGACACTACAAAGTTATTTGCATCAATACTAAACACAGACTTGTCTTCTTCGGGTATTAACTGCCAATACACACCAATTCCTGCTACAGGATTATTCTGGTTGTTAGATTCATGTGCTAAAATACACTTATATGCGCTGTCTATATACCAGCATGTGTCACCAATAGCGTAATTGTGTGCTTCTAAAATCCAATTTTGGTGTACTAACATTTTAAACCCGGAGATCATCTTATTCCCCTGGTTGTCTTCTGTAACAGTAATACCAAAATAATTAGCCATCATAGAACGGATAGCTGTCATTTCACTAGCTGTGCTATCAAGGGATTCAACGTGTAAAGCTAATAAATCGTTAGCTGCTGTTAGTGTCTGCGTGGCAGTATATAACTCATTAGTTTGAGTGTTAACAGTCATCAGGCCTAACTCTATAGAATCAGCTAACAGTGTAATATGTGCGTCATGCTCTATTGTTAAATTTTTAATATCGTTAAAACCAGTATTAGCTTGACCTTCAATATTGTTTACATGTGCGTAGATACTATCTGCACTAACAATAAATTCGCCGTATTTACTATCGATCATCCCTGCCATATCAGTAATTTGCTGAGATTGCATGGCAATCTGTTCAGCAGCTATAGCAATATGGCTACTAGCATAGTCAATAAATCCACCAGGATCATTTAAGTCTTTTAAGGATGTAACAGCTAGGTTAATTTTAGTTGCCTGCTGTGATATTTCGCTCATTAAAGCTGTTATATTATGATCGTGAACACTGACATCAAGAGCAATCTGGTCAATAGAAGCACCTGTTTGTGACAGGTAAGTCTTAACATTATGATAATCTGACCCATCTGAACCAAATAAAGAATCAAACAGATTCACGTAAGCCTGCAAAGTATCGTGAGTTAAATTGATCCTGTTTAAAAATGTTTCTTCGATTTCTAACTCAGTTACTAAACCACGCATTAAGTGTACAATTTCTTTAACATCAGCAGTTTGCCCAGGTAGCCATACTGGCCCACGTCCTCCTGTTAAAGCAACGTTAATAGTTGGGTTTCCCCCACCTTTGACTGTTACGACAGGGTTTGAGTTCAAAACTTTGACAGTTGTACCCTGTTCAGCAATGTTAATCTGAGTAGGAGTATTGTCCTTTGCGTTAATATAAATAGGACGCTCAACAACTGTAACTTTGACAGGTAAACTACTCATACAGTAACTTCTCCTGTTACATTTACAGTACCGTATAAAAATTTATCAACAATAGGCACAGCCTCTGGAGTGCCACTATCAATAACAAGTTCTAATTCGTACACTCCACTATTCCATTTTAATGCTGCTGTTTCTGCTGCGGATAGCTCAATAGTTAGCGATTCCACATAGGGAGCTTCTAACCCAACTTGTTCAAAACGAAGCCTACCATTAGCCGTAGTCAGTTCTAACAGCGGAGTTCTTACAGTATGCCCTGGTTTACTTATATCCCAGCTAGGACGTATTTGCATACGTGCAGATGTGTATGTTTGTAAAAAAGCTATTGGGCCATTATCATCTGAGGCAGTTAAGGAAATACCAAATGTACTACCACGATAGATTTTTATGTCATATTTACCAGGTTGCATTATACAAATCCTCTTGTGTCAAAAATCAATCTAGTTGTGTTGTCATCTGTCATGATACCAAGAGTTTCTAACTTTTTACATGCTAGTTCATACTGGTACATAAATGTATTAACAGGCTGTGTGCTACCTTCAGCAGGAGAGGTATTCATTCCTCTAACAATTCTACCTGCTATAAATAAAAGAAGAGGATCAAGTATGTAATTTGGAATAAATAAGTCTATATTTTTTGCGTTAAAGCTGTTTTCAACAACAATTTTAGGATGGTCAGCTTGATAGTGCACTGTTACTATCTCGGGTACACTAATATTAGAGAAAATTAAAGTGTCAAATAGAGGAATACTAACCCAATTATTTTTAGTAGAGTCATTTATAGGTAATTCTGTGCCATCTGGTGTCTTAATACTAAGAACTTTTAACAAATCATCTGTAAATGGCTCTTCTACAGTGTGTTCAATGTAAGTAGTGTCATCTACATATTCTGTAACAGCAGCATATGTAGAACGCAAGTAATATGTGTTAACTCCTGTAACTTGATGCAGCTTTAAATCACGTTGTTTTAAGTTAAACCGTTTGTGTAGTTCAGTTAAACCAAGATTTATATGTGATACTATCTTAGGGTGATCAGCTTCAACTATTGTTCCTAGTGTAGAGTTACCTACAGCAAGTCTGCTTAACTCACCATAAGCAAGCATATCGAATAAATCTTGTAATGTTAGCATAATAAAGCCTCTTTAGAGTGTATTCTAAACTTTTATACAATATAAGATTGTATACGTCCAGTATTTTGTTCGTCGTCTTCTATTTCCCAAATATTTGAATCTTTCTTTGTTACAATAGGTACTTCTTCACTTGGTCGCCACACTACTAAACAGCCCAACATAGATATTGTATCTATGCAGTCGTCATGTTTACTCTTAAAACCTGCTGGACTTGCTAGTGCTAGTTCATTTTCGTATTCTTGTATGATAGATGTTTGTCTTTTTTCAGTAGGGAAAAAGATATTATGTGCTTTAAAATGTGGAACCATGACATTAAACCTAACCATCTTGTTCGTATTGGGTCTAATCCCAGGTTGCCCATGATTGCTGTCACTGGCTAGAGTAAAGAATATATTTTTATCCATCATTTGACTCTGAATCCATGGAATAAACCCGCCTTGCTGACCGCTAACTTCAATTCCTACAGCCTGCGGTTTCCATTTTTGAGCCAGTCTAAATAGTTCATCCATATTCTTACCCATATTCTGCTTTGCACATACCCCGTCAACCCAAAACCATTGCCCTAGATGATTTAAAGCCCATACAGCAATTACAGAATAGTCACTAGCTTCTTTGTCGCTTGTTGCAAAGTCAGTAGTAATATAAAAATTGAAAGCACCCTTTCTCTTTAAGAGTGACTCGTAGCTATACCAGCCTATCTCATTGTCGAAGACTAGCCTATCTTCATCTGACATAATTCTCAACATTAACTCCTGGTTAAAGTTAGCAGGTAACCCTAGAGCTTGCGCTTCATTGTACTCATCTAAAACATATTCATATGTAAATCTATCTTCCCAACTGCCTTTAAAATTATTCTTATCAACAGGAAAATGTTCACAAATAGGAAATACACTTACCCCCCAAGCTCCTGATTCGACTGCTTTATACAATGGGTCACGAGCATTAAATGGAGTGCCCAGCCAAATCATTTTTTGCTTAGTAGGACTGAGTGCTTTTGACACAGCTTTATAGACAGTATTTTCTATTGTCTTGATAATTGTTTGGGATTCAGCATCAGTATCACTAATCAAGTCATCAAGAATAGCCACTGTTGGGCGTTGCCCAAGTTCTTTTGCACCACGTACCCCTGTATTATGTGTTCTAATAAAATCATTTACTATAAATTCCTGTAAATCTCCAGAAACAGCTATACACTGGCTAGGCTCGTCAGGGATTCTTTCGATGCTAGTGATTGCCACTAATGGTTTAAACCCAGCAGAAGTGAATCTACAGGCTTTTTCCGCTAGTCTAAACGGATTTATAGAAATCCATATTTCAATTTTATATGTTTTCTTTAATTTTCTCTTTTTTGCGGTACCTCCAAGACTACGCACTAAAAATGACACATCATCAACTAGTTTTTCTGAATTGCTGCAGAAATATATTTTTCTATTTTTCCATATTGAACCAGAAGAATCCATTAAACCCCGTAGTAACTGCACTCTTTGTGCTGCTGACCCTATTAAGTAATTTTTAGGAGTGAATCTGTTACCAGTATGGTTTGTTAAGGTTAAGCTTTTATTGGTTTTACCTGCTAAACCAACACCTAATAATAATCCTAACGTGTAAGGGTCAGTTGTATACACTTGATCTGGAAAATGCACTACGTTAGTGTTTTCTATAAAGAAAAGATTTCCATGTGAAGTATTGGTACATTTATCTTTCCATTCCCTATTTTTAATACGCTGTAGTTTTAGTAAGTTTTTTGTGGTTAAGACTGCCTTAGCATAGCTGACTTTACTATTTTGGTTTAGCCTTAAAATTACACTATTTAGATGGTCTTCACATACTTTTACATAACGTCCATCTTCTAGTGAAATTTTATACATTGGACGGTTAAATATTTCACTTTTACCAATTACTGTAACATAGTTAGGGGAGTCTTTACTAGCAGAGTTGCCTGGATTAACCACACAGTCACCTATCTGTACTTCAGTAATTAGTTTTTGTGTACCATCTGCCATTAGCGTTAAAGTGTCTAAACTAAGTGCTTTTGCTCCATACCCTTTAACAACGAGATTGTGCCCTTTATTATTTTTAAATTCTAAACGAATATCTGTAAATTTTCTACCATTGCCGCTTTGTTCATCATATTTAGCTGTGTTAACAAAACCACTACCATCAGTTCCCATGCTAATTCTTTGATTGGGAATCATTTTTTGTAAGAATTCACTTTCATTATAGCGAAATTCTACATTACGCCTAAGGTTTTTAACTCCATTTTCAATACTGTCTGTGACATATAAAATAAGGTTAGTTTTGCCAAAACCAGGCAAATAACCAAATGCTGCAATAAAAAGAACCAGGTATTCTCCGAATAAAGTTGTTTTACCCACACCACGATGGCAAAGGATAGCACATCGTTTGTTAAGGTTAAACACATTATCCATCATTACCAAGTGTACTAGTGGAGTTTCATTCTCTTCTGCACCTCCATTTACTTCTTTAATAAAGTTTACGAATAGCAGAGCTTCAGCAGTAGGCATGTAACCAGCAAAGGTATAGTCTACGGTGTTAAGCCACTCTTCCACAGTTTTCTTCTCGTACTTAGTTTTCACTGGATAGCCTGTTCTTCAGTTGATTTTATAGTGGCATTAGTAATCATTTTTAAGTCACCTCCAGCACTAATCAGCTCTTGCTGCTTTTCTACCATTAAGCGCATAGCTTTTTCATAGTCTTCAATGATCTCACCTCTATTTATTCCAATGTCTAATTCTATTTTTTGAGTTTCTGGTCGCTTCAACGCGGCTAAGATATTGTTAGCAGATTCACATCTTACTTTCTCACTGTTAGCGTTAAGCATTAAATCGCTTAAAACATTCAATGCTTGTTGGTACATCGGTGCATTTAATATGTGTGATGGAATTATGGTTTGCTCCATAATTGCCATTACTAATTTACTTTTGTGGTATGCAGTGCAGTAACTTGCAATATCTTTACTATTAACACCATCAGCCAAGAACTGAGCATACTTATCAGGGAATGTTTTTGTGTAGGCTTCAATATTAGTTGACCCCATTAGTTTAAAACTTACATATTTAACTGCACTGATATAGTTGGACATTTTATACTTTCCTGTGTTGAGCACAGTAGCATAATCCAACAGATTATCTTTAAACGCAGCAAGTATTTCAGGATGCCCTAAGGTATTGTTAATTTGATCCAGCAGATTCTGGTTAACATTCTTACGCATAACTGCAGGAAGAGCTTGTTGGAATACCTCCATCGTCAGTGGTTCATCCATGTGTAGATACCTCTTTGTTTTGCTGTACTACTTGTTGACTACACTGTTCAGCTAGTTTTAAATACCTTAGTGCAGTTTGATGACGACTTTCTCCGTTAAACTTTTGTGAAACTGTCATTAACAGTTCATTATATTTAAATTCTAATTCTTGCTCCCTTTTAGTCTTAGCTTTTGTAATATTACTTAATTCTATAAATAGTTTGTCTATAGTTGGTGTTGATAACTCAACAGTTTTAAGTTTATTACACATAATACCTCCATCTAATGTAAAAGTTACACTTAATAGCATAAGCCACTATAGCTTTGCTTATTAGTGTGTAAGTAAGCATATTATAACACTTATTCATACTAAGTAGAATATAATTTCAACTTCCACCAAGAACTGGCGCACTACGCTTCGCTTCGTGCTTGCTCTCGTGGAAGTTGAAATTATATTCTTTTATCTCTATTAAGTACCACAGTGTGGTATAATTTAATCATTTGATTAAATATCAAAACCTATACTCTAAGTTTTTTTAGAAATTATGCCCTGGAAATCTTTGAACCATAGAAATAAACCAATCACCCGGAGTCATATCTGTGACTGTGTTAGCAATAATTTTATCTTGTGAGTAAATGATTAAGTAATACATTGTAATTCCTCCTTTAAGTGGTTTCTACGTAGTTGTGAGGTTAGATGCCAATAGTTACACTTCGGGCACTTATAAATTCTATATTTTTTATTTAATTTACTACTGATAAATATTTTAAATACTTTTGCTTGTTGTTTAGTTTTAAAGTATCTTTTTTCTTCACATTCCACAGTGTTACTCCTTTATGACAGTGAATTCCACTTAGCTTGTACCTTATCGTAAACTTCTGCATTAGGAATGAATGCTTTAGGGTTAATCATGTAATGCTGCTTTGAAACTCTTTTAATTAAACCAAGTAAATTTAACTCTTTATATGCAATAGTTATCTTTTTTGCTTCAAGGTGGTCTTTAGCTTCGAATACACAAATATTAGTGTCTAAGTCTCTTACTTTAAGCAATCCCCACCAGAACCATGTTGATTGCTTAGATAAATCTTGTAATAGGCTGTATAAATTACAAAATCCTTTTATTTTTGTTGAATATGACATTTCTCCTCCTATTTTTTGAAACGATGGAGTTTTATATTGATTTTTAGTTTTAGTTATGGTAACTCTATCACCGTTCCTCACCTCTGCTAAAAGTTTTAACCCCTCATCGTTCATCTGTTATATCTCCTTGTTAAATCCAGTATACAAACTCCCCAAAAAATGGGCAATATCTTTTTTATAATCCCCAAAAAAAGGGGATTTATAATGAGCTAAGTATTTAATATTATTATACTAAAATTGCTAGATATCTATATAAGGAACAAAGGAGAGTAATTTCAGATAGAGGATTGGAGGAAGGTACTTATTTTTATTTTTTATTTTTATACGCTAAATTTTTTTTATTTTACGTGTAAATTTTATTTTTATTTTACGTGTAAATTCAGTACTATATAGTCGCCATTACAAATCTTGAGTATCCCCCCTACCTCTTACAAAAACAGCCTCACGTTTTTACAAGCAAGAAACTACAACAACACAAGCTATCGCTTAACGGTGAATGGCAATCCTGCTATTTATAATGTCTACCTAGGAGACACGCACATGGACACGACTCAATCTCAATCAGTTCTGGCTCAAATCAGACAGGCTTGTAACGCTTGCCTACAGGCTGTAATCACCACAGCTAATACCACAAATGTCATTGCCGGTGTCGGTCATGACGTGGCAAGTATTGGAAAACAAATCAGTGAGACTGGTTTGGTACGTGCCAATTTTATCAATAAAATCCAACAGTTAGAATTAGAAAAAGAATTCTCTGCGATGCTCAATCAGTAGTCAAAACCGATATATGACCTGTATCTTAATTGATACAGGTCATCTAATTTTCACCAACTACCACAACACATATCTGCTACGACACAACTTGTTAGATAGTCTGTCTTCGAAAGGTAGTTCTTCTTCCGTCCACTTCTTTCCACTTTTTAATTATTCATGGTTCGTACGCTATCGCGTAACAGTGAAGTGCTGCATTGGGTAGCACTATAACCATATCCTAGGAGGTAGTTCTATGGCAACAAGACCTGGTTTTACAAAGAATGAGAATACACCTGTCAAAGAGTCCAAAGTTAGGGCATATGTAAATTGGGTTGCTCTTAACAGGGCAGGGGAGAAGTCACCTCTTAAATCAGAAAGAGGATTTGTCATTTTCAATCCAGATGCCAAATATCCTAATGCTGCAGAGGACAAGTTAGTGAAGTTTGCTACACAGAATGGTGGCTCTGTTACTCTTATGATGGAAGTGAGAGTAACGTTAGCAGCAGCGAGAGTCAATACAGATGAGCTTGATTTGGCTGATTTCGCTTATTAACAAATAGGTTACCTCTTAATTGGGGTAACCTATCTTTTCATTACCAAAGGAGATAGCCATGCAAGAAAATGATGATGTAGTAATAGCTGACATTATTAAACAATTAGACCAAGAATTAAATGGTTGGATTATATCTTATGAGGGGTAACCATATGAAAATATGCACTAAAGAACAGTTTAAGCTGCTACTAGTAACTGTTGTAATAATAACAGCTTATACAATAGTAGGAATCATAGAACATATGTAATCATACAAGAGCCTGCATACATTGTAGGCTCATTACTTTAGTGGGAGGATAGTCATGACTAAGAAACATGCTATTACCATACTGATGCTTAGTAAGTGTTATTGGAACAACACTATTAAGCAACGTAACAGTTTAGTTAAATACTTTATTAAACTATTCACCAATAAGGAGATACACTATGTTAACCCCTGAGGAGTTATGGCTAACCAATTATATTCAACATAACTGGTTAGCCGAGATAGACATAGCCAGGCATGATTTACAAGAATATGTAAACGGTTCATATTGGGAAAGTAAGAACAACCGTATAGCTCAATGGAATCCTGATTATGACGAGCTATGTGATTTAGTCACAATAGTATTTACTATCACCTTATTAAATGCAACTCTGTCATATCAAGCTATTACTGGGATGGTAGCTAGCAGGATACCTAATGTAAATAAATTAGACGCAGCTAGAATTGCAGCAGAAGTAATAGCTGTAATAAGTTATTCTGGTTTAATTAAAATAGAACGCAGAGGGTATGGTAAGAGTATTCTGGTTTATACAGAGTACAGTATAACTACTTCTATACCAGTTGTAGATTTACATAGTCCTGAAGACACACCAATTACAGTAAAGAGTAATACAGGGTGTTTCTTAGGTGCTAGTGAAAATTATCACACTTCTACTATCTGTTTAGACCACTTAAACAGGATGAATAATATTATGCTGTCATTAGATAGTGAATTTCTTAGAAGGCATAAAGAATGCCCAACCTTTATAATGGACACACCAGATAAAGAGCAGCAATGGCATAAATTCTACACAGATAGCTATCAAATGTATGACAAAGTTATTAGGAATGGCAATAAATTCTATCTAAACCATAAGTATGACGCAAGAGGCAGAACTTATTGCGGTGGGTATTACATTAACTATCAAGGAGCCAGTTTTAAGAAAGCTATCATTCAACTGGCTAATAAGGAGAAACTTAATAAGTGTTAATATAAGGAGTAATTTATGAGAGAATACAGCCCATTAGACTATATTAAGATAGACATTGCTAATCATTTTGGAAAAGATAAAGAGCAATTTGAAGATAGAATAGAATGGGTTAATGAGAATAGCCCTATTCTTGAATTATATGCTGAACAAGCAGCAGACCCATACAGATATGTAGCAGCAGTAGCTGCTTATAGAGATGCCCAAAAAGATATACCAATCGGATATTTAGTAGGTATGGATGCATGTTCTAGTGGCCCACAAATCCTTGCTGTTCTAAGTGGCTGTAAGATTACTGCTGAGAGCACTGGATTGATTGGGGATAGACGAGTAGATTTATACTCAAAATGCACAGATGTAATGAACAGTTATCTCACTGCAGATGTAAGCATACCCAGAGACACCGTAAAATCAACTCTAATGCCTTGTTTCTATGGAAGTAGGGCTAAACCCATTGAAATATTTGGAGAGCACACAGAAGAGTTGGCAGCGTTTTACGCAGCAAGGGAGGTTGTTGCTCCCGGAGCGTGTAGTTTAATCTCTATATTTACAGATGCGTGGCGAGCAGATGCTTTATTTCATAAATGGATACTGCCAGATGGGCATACTGCCTATATTCCTGTAATGCAGATGTGTGAAAGTAAGATTGAAGTAGCAGAGTTGGGCAAAGCAGCATTTGCATATCGATTTAACGCAAATATAGGCTCTAAGAGAGGCATTAGCCTAGCTGCCAATATAACACACTCAGTAGATGGATTTATCGTTAGAGAGCTTTGTAGAAGGTGTAACTACAATAGGAGTAATCTTGAACGTGTGTTGGAGCTGTTACAGTCGAGGAAATCTGCTGAATATAGCGCACACAGATTAAGCCAGTTGTATGAGAATACTCAAATAATGTCTCTTATAGGTATCGAGTATATTGATGAGGATACTTTAAATAGCTTTTCTAATATTTATTTAGAAGACTTGAAGACACTTATCGAAGATACACTAAATAGACCTTCATTCGAAGTGCTAACTATTCATGATGAGTTTAAATGCCATCCAAATTACATGAATTATGTGCGGAAAACATATATTGAAATTATGGCTGAGTTGGCAGAATCAGAACTTTTAACAAGTATTCTAACATCTATCTATCAAACATATACTAAGTTTGTAAAATACTCAGATGATCTGGGAGAACTAATTAGAAGTTCTGAATATCCACTAAGCTAATTAGTAAAAAACAAGACAAAGCCACTTTAGCAACCTTCGGTTGTTGGGGTGGTTTTTGTTTTTTTGTACCACAATGTAAACATAAAGATAAAAATACAAAAAGTTGAAACCGATATACTAAAAAATCAAAAATAGCCATTTTTTACTATATAACACCGATACTCTAAGGGCTAATTTTGGCTAATTTAGTATATAGTCAAAAAGAGGATTTTAATTAAAAAAGACTCATATATGTAAACTTTGAGACATTAAAGAGAACTTTATTTACTTTAACAGATAAAGTTTAAGCCATTAACTTTAATAATAAAGGACACCAGTTATGCAAATTAAACCAAAAGAAGCAGCTAGTTTTATCGTTGATTGTATTAAAGCAAAGTTAGTGTGTATGCTGCATGGTTCTCCTGGTATTGGTAAATCAGACATTGTACGGCAAATTGCAGATGCGTTTGGATTGCACATGATTGATGTACGATTAAGCCAGTGTGATCCAGTAGATCTTAATGGCTTCCCCAGTATTAAAAATGGTACTGCTACATATGTGCCTATGAATGTATTTCCATTAGAAGATACAGTAATTCCTAAAGATAAGTGTGGGTTTCTGCTATTTCTTGATGAGTTTAATTCAGCTAGTCTGGCAACTCAAGCAGCAAGTTACAAAATTATTTTAGATAGAATGGTAGGGCAACATAAGCTACACCCTAATACAGCTATTGTATGTGCAGGAAATATGGCAGGGAATAATGCTATTGTTAACAGACTTAGCACTGCTATGCAATCCAGGCTGGTTCATTTTGAGTTAACAACTGACATAGAACAGTGGCTTGAATGGGCAACTAGAAATAATATTGATTATCGTGTTACTGGATATTTAAATAGCAGACCAGATAATTTGTTAAAATTTGACGCAAATCATAATGATAAAACATTTGCATGCCCTAGAACATGGCAATTTGTGTCAAAGTTAATTAAAGACAGCCCAGGCGTATTGGGTAGCAAGTTACCTCTATTGGCTGGTGCTATTAGTGAAGGTATTGCTAGAGAATTTATTGCGTATACTAATACTTATGAAAAATTACCTACTATTGACCAGATTATACAAAATCCAAAAACTACTAAAATAGACACTGAGCCATGTCTGCTTTATGCCATATCTTACATGGTATCAGCGCATGCTAAGGTGAGTAATCTGGATCAACTGTTTAAATTCATCAATCGGCTACCAATCGAATTTGCAACAATTACCTGCCAAAATATGCTGTTTAGAGATGCAGCGTTAATTAAAGAACAACCATTTAAACAATGGATTGATATTAAAGGTGATTTACTATTTTAAAGGAGTGCCATGATGGTAGCATTAAAGAAAAGAGTTGAATTTACTAATTTTAGCCATGTTAAACCAATGGAACCAATGAACACTACTGAATTTTGGCAATGGATAGATAACTATTCAAGTCAATCTAGCGACTTTATCAGTACACTTAAAGCGTATCTTAAGAATAATGGATTTAGCATTAAAAAGCATATCTTGCCAAAAGAACAATTAGAAAAGCATAAACATATCCATTCATATTATTGGTGGAAACAGTTTGATAATAAACAATAGAGGAAATCCACATGAGCCATGCACAAGCGCTGGATAAAGCAAAAATTGGGTTGATGATGTTGCCTAATACATTGTTTTACACTACGATATTATTTTCTTTATCTCAAGTCTGGGATAAACAAATTGCAACAGCAGCAGTTGATGGTGTGTCCCTGTTTATAAATCCTGACTGGTTTGTAAGTTTATCACCAAGAGCAAGAATAGGGTTACTCGCACATGAACTATTGCACGTAGCTTTAAACCATATGACTCGTAGAAATACCCGAGATGCTCGCTTATGGAACTGTGCTGGTGACTATGTAATTAACTTAACTCTATGCCAAAACGGATATGAATTACCAGAAGATGGGTTAGTAGATAGACAGTTTGAAGACATGAGCACAGAGCAAGTATATGAAATTCTTAAGCAAGATACTCAAGATGCAATGAGTATCCCAGGTATTGGCGAAGATATTATTTATCCTGGTTCAGATATTGAGACAAAGGAAATAGAAGCAAAAATTACAGACGCTGTATTACGAGGTGTTACACAAGCTAGAACAAACGCTAAAGAAGCTGGAGCTATTCCAGGTGAGATTTTAATCCAATTAGATAAATTTATTAACCCTAAGCTAAAATGGGATGTAATTTTAGCTAATTATATGTCTAATTTTAGTAAGGATGACTTCTCATGGCAAAAGCCAAATCGTAGATTTCTGCCTGATTACTATTTACCCTCTGTATATAGTGAGAGTATTTGTGATCTAGCCATAGCTGTTGATGTAAGCGGTTCAGTAACAGATGCTGAGTTTAGCCATTTTATCGCAGAAATAGCAAATATTCAAACTGTCCTTCACCCGGAAAAAATAACTTTAATTAGCTTTAACATTAAAATAGTTGAAATTAAAGAGATCACTAATGATCCTGATTTACTAAATTTGCTTACTTTTACAGGTAGAGGCGGTACTAATATTAAAGAACTAATGAACTGGGTACACACAAATAAACCAACAGTAACTTTAATTTTTACTGACGGTGAATTCTTAATGGTAGATAACCCGGGGACACCTATTGTATGGCTAGTACATAATAATTCTAACTTTAAAGCTCCTTATGGTGAGGTCATAACTTATGAAATCTACTAAAGAAAATATTGATCCTCGTATTGATGATGTACGTAACTATTGTGTTCTTAATCTTGGATATAATATGGTAATTTTACTGCCTCATGCTGATGGTGTTGCACTTATGGCCGCATTAGCAAAAGCAGAAAAACTTGATTGCTCTCTCTATGACATTGGTCAAGGTAACTTAAAATTTGATAAAATAGGTGCATTAAACATAGAGTCATACGTTGTAACCCGGAAACAATACGTAGAGGCTAAAATGGCAAGTTTGCTTAATGTAACTACGGAGAAACAAAGTGACAGCTAAATTAACTGAAGATCAGGAACAGGCAGTAGATGTATTCTCTAAATTCTTGGAGTCTTCAGATAAATACATGGTTATTCAAGGTGCAGCAGGATCAGGTAAATCTACCTTAGTTAAGCATCTTGTTAGACTTGTTAAGAATAGATATAAAATGTATTCTTTGCTGCTTAAAAAAAATAAAGCTGAGAATGAATTTGACTTTGCGTATACTGCTACAACTAATAAAGCTGCTGCTGTGCTAAGTAATTTTATGCAACAACCTGTTAGTACAATTCACTCATTATTAAAATTAGTTGTAGTAAATGATTATAGCACTGGCTCAACAAAACTTAAGCCAAGAAAAGACTACTGCTTAATTTATAACACACTAATTATTATAGATGAAGCCAGCTTTATTAGTGATGAGTTATTTAAAATAATTGATGATACTACTATTGATTGCAAAATATTACTTATTGGAGATCAATATCAATTAGCTCCAGTTAAACAAAAAAAATCTATTATGGAGACTCTTAATTGTGCTAAAGTTTATTTAAATGAAATTATACGTAATAGTGGACTTATTATGCAAACTGGGGCTATGTTTAGAGAAACAGTTAAAACTGGAATATTTAATTTAATTAAACCAGATAATAAATCTATATTACACGTAAATGGTAGCGAGTTTAAAGAACTTGTAATACAAGCGTATACAGATACAGGTTATTCTGTTAATACTGCGAAAATACTCGCATGGACTAACAATAAAGTATTAGCGTATAACCAATTTATACGTAGTATACTGAATTATACTCCTGAATTTAATCAAGGCGAACTTGTACACACGAATAATTCAATTTTAGATAAAAATTATTTTGTAAGTGCTGATTCTTGCGTAAAAATAACTGGTATAAGCCAAGATATGCTACTTTATAATGTTACTGGTAAAAATGTAACGATTAATAACAGAATAACAAGATTTTTACCCAATAATCAAATTGACGCTTATACAGCGCAGAAAATAGCAGCTAAAGAGAAAAATTGGACAAAATATTTTGATATAAAAGATAACTGGCTTGATCTTAGACCAGTATACGCAAGTACAGTTCATAAAAGCCAAGGAAGTACATATCACACTGTATTTATTGATTTAAGCGATATAAGCAAGTGTAACATCTCAACAGATGTAGCTAGAATGCTTTATGTAGCGATTAGTAGAGCTAGCCATAAAGTAGTTCTATATGGTAATTTACCTCAAAAATACGCAGGATAGTATTATGAATGTAAAAGCAAGACAAACCAGATCAGCCTATATTTACATGCTCCATGATTGGTTAATGCTTTATTTGGATAAAAATTATGTAAATAGCAATCGGCTAGAAATACATAAATTATGCTTTAAAAATCAAGCATTATTGAAAGCAAATACAAATACTTTTATATTTGAAGGTAAGTGGTATTCAGGAGGTGATAAAATTAAAGGTGGGGCAAATCGTATATTGCATATTTCGTTAAAACAGCAAATGTATAATTTATGCCATGAAAATAATTTTGAACATATAGCTAGTGTAAACCAGCTTAGTAACTACATATCGATTGTTTTGCTTAATGCTAGGCATATTAACGATTTATCTAAATTACTGCCTAGCACATTACAGTTGCCAACTAATATTTCTAATACGAGTATATTTAATATTGGTAATGAAATGACAGAAGAAGAAATTGCTGCTTTTAAAGAAAAATATAAAAAAGTAATTCATAAGCTTAACGTAAAATTACTCACCGATTTATTATTAGTATCACAAAAGGAGTAATGCGTATGTTATCTTGTTATTTTGGTTTACAAGAGCAAGCTGCAATAGCTCGTGTGGCAATACTTATAAAAACAGCTAGTTTTAAAAATAAGCAAATCCAAAATAACTATGTGATGGGTAATCCTAACAATTATGCTGCGTTTAGCTTAGACTACCCATCATCTGGTAACTGCTCAGTAGCACACCAAAAAGGCTATTTAGCAGAGCTTTTACCCGTTATCACAGGTATGGATATTCACACGGTATTAGTAGCTGATTCGGCTTATTTTAAGACTTTAGCAGGCAAAACTAAGGCAGACCTTTATTACGGGCATGTTTTAAAATGTGCTATCAAAGGTTACGAACATATTAACGTTATTCTAGCTCCTAATTACCAAGCCATTCTTTATAATCCTGCTTTACAGCTTAAGTTAGACTTAGCTAACCAGACAGTTATTAACTTCTTGGCAGGTACATATGCTAGCCCAGGTAAGTTAACTTTAAAAAATCCTCAGTACCCTCAGACTATCGAAGATATAACTTTAGCTTTAGCTCGACTTCACCAGTACAAATCAATTACTTGTGACATAGAGACACGAGGATTGAAATTCTACAACTGTGGAATTAGCACTATAGCTTTTGCGTGGAATCAGTGTGAAGGACTAGCCTTTGCTATAGATAGGCATAAAGATAGTGAGCAAATTAGGCTAGTATTGCGAGCATTTTTTACTCGTTATAAAGGTAAAATTATTTATCATAATGCAACATTTGATATTAAGGTATTGGTTTATCAATTATGGATGCAGCATTTAGCTGACTATATAGGTATGCAAAAAGGTATAGAAATTTTGCACAGTAATTGTGAAGACACTAAAATTATTACTTATTTAGCCACAAATAACACTGTGGAGAATGTTTTAAAACTTAAGGTATTATCACGTGAATTTGCCGGTAATTACGCTTTAGAAGACATTACTGACACTGAAAAAGTACCTTTGCCTAAACTGCTTGAATACAACTTAACAGACGCATGCTGCACATGGTATGTAGCTGATAAATACACACCTAAAATGATAGCTGATGACCAACTTAATACCTATGAGGTACTGTTTAAACCTGGGTTAAAAGTAATTCTACAAATGGAATTATCTGGTATGCCTATTGACCCAACACAAGTACAAAATGTTAAAGCTACACTAAAAGATATTGTTAAAGCACATAAAGCATATATTGCTAATTCCCCCATAGTAAATGATTGTCATTATCAAATACTACAAGAAAAAGTTACTGCAGATAATCTTAAATTAAAAACAAAGGTTAGAGTAATAGAAGATTTTGCTCAAATTAAGTTTAACCCTCATAGTGATAAACAACTGCAAAGACTAATTTATGATTATTTAGGCTATGAACCAATAGATTTTACTAAAGGAGGTTTTCCATCAACAGGAGTTAAAACACTTGCTAAACTACTTAACTTTACAAAATGTGAAGAACACACATTATTACTTGAAGCATTTATTGGATTATCCCAAGCAGACAAAATATTAACCAGCTTTATACCTGCGTTTGAACAAGCTCAACAGTTACCTGACGGTAGCTGGAGATTATATGGTAATTTTAATTTAGGGGGTACTCAGTCAGGCCGTTTATCTTCGTCTGAACCAAATCTTACTAATATTCCTTCAAATTCAATTTATGCTAAGTTAGTTAAACAAGCATTTATATCCCCATTTGGATATATATTTTGTGGGTCAGATTTTGATTCTCTAGAGGATAAAGTAAATGCTTTGCTTACCCGTGATCCTAATAAAATGGCTGTTTATGAGCATGGTTACGATGGTCATTGCCTGCGTACATTTTATTACTTTCGAGAACAGTTACCAAATGTTAGCTTACCTGAAGATACAGATAGATGTTTTAAGTTAAACATAAACGGGCAAGAATTGTATTGTAAAAGTGGGGATTTTGTTATAGATGCCACTAATAAGAGAATTTCCGTAGAAGAGTATTACGCTGCTTGTTGCAAGGAGGGCTAATAAATAAAATGGATATTATTCTAACAAATGATACTAAAATACAAGAAATATCTAAGATAGACTATTCTGTACATACAATAAATCAGCTTAAAAAGGAGCATGGGGCCTTACGTCAACAAAGTAAGGCCCCAACTTAACTTTTGCCTTAACTTATGGGGGGACATTCGCTACACTTATAAAAAACTGTGGATTTTCTAAAGATACTGCTTTAAAAATTGAAACAAACTACCACTCATTATATAAAGTATCTGATGATTGGGTTAATGCTAAACTGGATCAAGCCAGTATTACTGGGTATGTTACTTGTGCCTTTGGTTTAAGATTGCGTACTCCTATTCTAAAGCAAACTATCTGCAACACAAACTATACCCCATTTATTGCTATGGCTGAACGTAGATCAGCAGGTAACGCGTTAGGTCAAAGCTATTGTATGCTCAATGAAAGAGCTGCTATTGAGTTTCAAAAACGCTGTTTAGCTTCACCTTACCGTTATGATATTCATCCATCTGCACATATCCATGATGCACAATACTATGTAGTTAAAGATGATGTTCATATAGTTAAATGGGTAAATGATAATTTAATTGAGTGTATGCGATGGAGTGACTTACCTGAGTTAAAGCATGACACTGTAAAAATGTCGTCTAAGCTTGAGTTATATTGGCCTAATTGGGCATATTCGCATGCAGTTCCTAACACTGCTGATGAGAGTAGCATTAAAGAAATTGCTAATAAAGCCAAAATTAAACAGCATGATTAAAGAACTCAATCTGTGTATACCAGGACAGCCAATTTCTAAAGCTAGACATAAGCTTGCTCGTAGGGGTAAGTTTATACATATGTATAACCCTCAGCATAAGCAAAATGACGAATTTAAGCAGTGTGTAATACAACAATTACCAAAAAATTTTACTTGCTTTAATGGCTTAGTGAAAATTGAAATTATTTTTCATATTGCAAGACCTAAAAGCCACTATGGCATAGGTAAAAAAAGTGATTGTTTAAAATTAAACATGCCTTTATACCCTATGACAAAACCTGACATCGACAATTATACTAAGTACGTGTACGATTGTTTTAACCAGGTTATTTGGGAAGATGACTCATTAGTTTATGAATCTCGTGAACGTAAAGTCTACTCTAATACACCTAAAACATTAATTCATGTTATAGGAGAGTACACAAATGGCTAGAATAAAGTCAGACACGGGTTTATGCAATAAGAACAACTAAACAATATGGGAGGAATAAGTGAACCAGGTTAAGAAAAAAAAGAGAGGACATCTGCAACCTATTAAATATTATGATTGGCCTGAACAAAATAGAAAAGTAACCCTTAATGAATTAGCAAAAGAATGGAATAGACCACGGAAAACACTTATAAATTGGCTTTACATTTATAGGTATAATATTCAACTAATATTTATTGAACGCCAAAGTAAGCCTAGAGGATATGGGGCTACTACTAAGATATTAGCTAATGGTAAAACATACTGTCAAATGGCTGCTGAAGCAAACTGTAGTGTAGCAGTAATACGAAATCATATTAAATGTAAAGGTATTGACGTTAAATATATACCGCCTAAACGCCAGTGTAAGCCACAAACAGCATTAGCTACCTCGACTGTTAAGATAAAATCAACTTTTAATAACATAAGGCAACCTGATATAAAAGATTGGAAGTGTAAATGCCCTACTTGTGGTAAAATATGGAACTACCGTATGTGGTTTACTGGCTCTATACCGTCTAGTGGCTTTATCCCTAAGATGTGTCTTAATACTTGTGCAGTAGCAGCAACAAAAGTCAATTCGTTAGCTCTAACAGCCGCTAATATCAGATTAAGTGTTCATCGTAATGCAGCAGAATAAGGAGATTATATGAACGCAAAAGAATTTGAAGAATTATCTACACAAAGAGTTGAACATTGCCTTAGCTTACTTAATACAAAAGGTATGGAATATTCTCGTAATGGTGATAGATTGCACAATTTCTACACTGCCGCTGCTATGAGTAATAATTCTGAATTTGAAGCATTATGGGGTATGTGGGTTAAACATCTTGTGTCTGTTAAAGATATGGTTTTAGACTGTGCTAATGGAGTTTTCCCTAATCAACAACTTATTGATGATAAATTATCAGATACAATAAATTACTCTCTGCTATTAGAAGGACTGATTGTAGAAGCAAAAAAACATTCTATTCCCAGTGTACCTCCAGCTATATAATATATGGCTGTACCAGTTATACCCATCTCTCTCTATAATTTCCAAGTACACATTTAGTCTTAATACAATTTATTTAAGTAAATATGCCTTCGGCATTTGGAGTGATCTTTGTTATTGGGTGTGTATCCCAACTGGCAGAGGAAAAGGACTTAAAATCCTTCAAGTGTGGGTTCGAATCCCTCCACGCCTACCAATAACTTATTTGAGGAGTCTAATGAAATACACAAATAAAACAGCAGTACCAATGTCATTAGCTGTATGGCTTGCTGAAGATTCATATGACTATAGCGGTGACAGTAATACTATTAGTGTCACAAGCTTGTTAAAGCCAGCAAGACAGATTGTACTGGCTAATAGAGTTACCATTAATGAACAAGCAACTACAGATATATCAGCAATGATCCCTAGTAGTATGGGTACAGCTCTGCACACTGCTATTAACGCAGCATGGCTTAATAACTATAGAGAAGGATTAGCTTTATTAGGCTATCCGCAAAAAGTTATTGATAGTATTCGTATTAACCCAGCAACAGCTGAACCAGGAACTATACCTATTTATATGGAACAACGAGTTACTAAACGTGTGGGTAATTTTATTGTTTCAGGTAAATATGATTTTATCGCTAATGGCAGATTAGAAGATTTTAAGAGCACAAGTGTTTACACATATTTAAATAAATCCAATAATAAAAAATTTATCTTACAAGGTAGTATGTATCGTTGGTTAAATCCTGAATTAGTCACAGATGACCACATGGCTATTCAGTATATTTTTACTGATTGGAATAAAAGCAAATCGATAAGTGAAGCTAGTAAGGGTTACCCTGCAAATAGAATAGTAGAAGTTGTACTAGCATTGCATTCTGAAGTTTACATAGATAGCTGGGTTAAAAGTAAACTAAATGAGCTTACTAAATTATGGGATGCACCTGAAGAAGCATTACCTTACTGTACTGACGAAGATTTATGGAGATCACAGTCAGTATTTAAATACTATAAAAATCCAGCTAAGACAAAGCGCAGCACAAAAAACTTTGACTGCTATAATGATGTGCTATGCCAGTTGGTACAAGATGGCAGTAATGGTTTGGTTAAAGAAATAAAAGGGCAAGTTAAAGCATGTGTTTATTGCGCAGCATTTAAATTGTGCTCTCAAAAAAATGAGTATCTTGCCAATGGATCACTAATTATATAAGGAATATTTATGAGGCCACTTGACCAATATACATATCATCCAATAGCAGAACAAATTGTTGATATTTTATGTCGCAAAACACAGAATACTAATCCAATGTTCTTTAGAATATTGATAAATTACTATTTAGCAAAAATTACAGCAATGATGCGAGTTAGTATATTAACTCAAGATAGGGGTAAAATTCCTGTAAATTTATATGCAGTTAATCTTGCTAGTTCAGGACAGGGTAAAGGTCACTCTACTAATATTATCGAAGATCAAATTATTAACAATTTTAGATCAGTATTTTTTGAAGAAACTTACCCAATAGTTTCAGAACGAAATCTAGCTCAATTAGCGTCTAAACGCGCAGCTATCACTGGTGATGATGATGACGAAGTGCTCACAGCAGTTACAAAAGAATTTAAAGAGCTAGGCGTTTTAGCTTTCTCATTTGATTCAGGAACTACTGCTGCAGTAAAGCAAATGCGTCATAAGTTACTTATGGCTGGGATTGGCTCAATGAATCTTGAAATTGATGAGATTGGCTCAAATTTATTAAGTAATTCAGATGTATTATCAACGTTTTTAGAGTTGTTTGATGTTGGGAAGATTAAACAGAAGCTTACAAAGAATACTAAGGACAATGTACGATCTGAAGAAATTGAAGGAGGGACACCTACTAATCTATTGCTATTTGGTACACCTAGCAAATTGCTTAATGGTGGTAAAACTGAAGAAGAGTTCTATTCATTTCTTGAAACAGGATATGCTAGACGCTGTTTATTCGGGTATACCAAAATAAGTTGTAAAGAAAACAATTTAACTCCTATTCAAGTGTATAATTTATTAACTGATACAGCTGTAGATAATTATTTGGCCGATCTTTCTATAAAATTAGGACGATTAGCACATGAACTAAATTATAATAAAATTATTACAGTGTCAAAAGATGTTAGCCTACTTTTAATTGAATACAAATTATCATGTGATAAACTTGTTGCGTTACTGGGAGAGCATGAAGAAATTCGTAAAGCTGAACTTGCTCATAGATATTTTAAAGCCCTTAAGATAGCTGGTACATATGCCTTTATTGACGAGCATTCAGAGATTACTGAAGATAATCTATATCATGCCATTAAACTTGTAGAGACATCTGGAGAAGCATTTATAAGCATACTTAATCGAGAACGCAACTATGTTAAATTAGCTAAGTATATTGCTAGCATTAACCGTGAAGTAACTCATGTAGATTTAACAGAAGATTTACCATTTTATAAAGGTTCTGCAGTTCAAAAAGCAGACTTAATGCAGCTAGCTATTGCATGGGGGTATAAAAATCAAATAATTATTAAAAAATCCTTTAGTAGTGGTATTGAATTTCTTACAGGTGAGACGCTTAAACCAGTTGATTTGAACAATTTAGTTTTGGCTTATAGTGCTAATATCTCTGATGGGTACGCTAATATTAGCAATCCAGCACCTAAATGGGAACTTCTACATAAGCTAATCTGGTCTAATAATCTTAACTGGATTACTCATCATACGACAAATGGCCATAGAGCTGAAGAGAACATTATTCCAGGCTTTGACATGATTGTACTTGATGTCGATAGCGGAGTAACACTTAGCCAAGTTAGGCTATTACTGAAAGAGTACACATATCTTATACACACGACTAAACGGCATACAGTAACAAATAATAGGTTTAGAATAATAATGCCCATCAATTATCATTTAGCGTTAGATGCCGCAGATTTTAAAGAGTTTATGAGTAATATTTATGAATGGCTTCCATTTGAAGTAGATACTCAAACAGGTCAACGATCACGTAAGTGGTTAACTTGTTCACTTGGTTCATATGAGTATAACAATACGAGTAAGCTGCTTGATGCACTACCTTTTATTCCTAAAACTGTTAAGAATGACGAACGAAAAAAGGTTAGTGTTAGTATGCAATCTATGACCAATATAGAAAAATGGTTTATACAGAATAGTGATATTGGCAGTAGAAATAATCAGCTAATTAGATATGCTCTTATATTAGTTGATATGGGGCACCCAGTTGATTATGTAAGAGATAGGGTGTGTGACCTAAATAATAAATTAGAGGATAAGCTAACCATTAAAGAACTAGAAGACACTATATTTGTATCTGTTGGCAGAGCAGTATTAAAACGTAATTCTAAACAATAAGGAGTAATATGGCTCAAAATGGAAATGACCACTTAATACTTATATGCGGTGAAAGCTCTACGGGTAAATCTGCGTCACTTAGTTTTTTAGATAACCCAGAAGGAGTAGTTTATCTAAACTGTGAAGCAGGTAAGAAATTGCCATTTCAGTCTAAATTTAAAGAAGTTATTGTTACTGACCCTTATGTTGTAGAGACTGCTTTTACTCAAGCTGAAGAACATTCTGAAATACATACAATTATTATTGATAGTTTAACGTTTCTTATGGATATGTATGAAAGTTTATACGTGATTGGATCAACTAATACAATGAAAGCATGGAGTGATTACGCACAGTTTTTTAAAAATTTAATGCAACAACGTGTCGCACCATCTTCTAAAAATGTAATATTTACTGCTCATACTTTAGCAACGCTAAACGAATTAGAAATGGTTATGGAAAAGAAAATACCAATTAAAGGAGCATTAAAAAATAATGGTGTAGAAGCGTACTTTAGTACTATAGTAAGTGCTAAAAAGTTACCTTTAACTAAGCTTGACCCATATCAAAACAGTTTATTAACAGTTAACCCAGAAGAAGAAATGCTTGGCTATAAGTATGTTTATCAAACACGAGTAACTAAAGAAACTGTGAATGAACGTATTAGATCGTCTATGGGAATGTGGAGTATTAACGAAACATACATAGACAATAACGCACAATTTTTACTTAATAAATTGCATGAGTATTATAACTAACACTAGCTATTATTGTAATAGTTAGTATTTTCATACTTAATAAATAGGAGATTTAACTTATGTCATTACTTAAAAGTTTAGTAACAACTGAAGATATTATTGCAGACTCAGACACTCTTGGTGGATACTCAGTATTAGAGTCAGATGTGTATGACCTAACTATTGAAGTGGCGTTTGTCACATATTCAGCGAATAAAGCGATGGCTTTAAATGTTCATTTCAAGACTGTTGATGGTAAGCAGCTTAGACAACAATTTTGGATGACCTCAGGTGAAGCTAAAGGCTGCAAAAATTATTATGAAAACAAGCAAGGAGACAAACAATATTTACCTGGATTTACTATGGCAAATAGTTTGTGCTTGCTGACTGTAGGAGAAGAAATTAGTAAAATGAATACAGAACCAAAGGTAATAAATTTATACGATTACTCAGTTAAAAAAGAAATCCCAACAAAAGTTGATATGCTTATTGAATTGTTGGGTAAAAGTGTAACTGCGGGTGTTCTAAAGCAAATTGTAAATAAAAATGAACTGGATGCAAATACTGGAACTTATGTAGCATCCAGCGAAACACGCACTGAAAACGAGATTAACAAGTTATTTCGTCAGCAAGATGGCCTTACAATCACAGAGATTAAAGCAGCAGCTACAGAACCTGTTTTTAAGCAAAAATGGGTTGAAAAATGGAAGGGTGTAACCAAAGATAAAAGTTCTGCTGTAGTGGCAAACGCAAAACCTGTTAATAATGCAAAAACTAAAACATCAGCACAAAATCTGTTTGCTTAAGGAGAAAGCTATGCGAATCACATTAACTCATTCTGATATTACACAAGCAGTTATTCAATACATCAATACAACAGGCATTGATACTACAGATAAAAATGTTACTGTTACTTTTAAAGCTGGGCGAAAATATAATGGGTATTCCGCAATAGTAGATATTGTAGCACCAAGTCAGGTAGAAGTAGCTGTATTAGCAAATGCTGCTGTGGGTGAATCCCAAGTTGCACAGGAAACTCCTAATTTATTCGGTAACTAGTTATGTTTCGCACAGTAGGAGATATTCTCCTTACCGTTATTGTGCTGATTTTAATTGCTAGTTTAGTTATATTAAGTCCTTTAATAATTACTATATTACCCACACTAATAATAGTAACTGTTTTATTTTGTATTATTTATATTTGTATTAAAGATAGTCGTAAATAACTAAAAACCCTGTTAATAAATACTATTATTATTAACAGGGTTTCTATTTTAAACATATGGTGATACTATGTTAAATTTTACAAGAGTTTCTAAGAGTTCACTTAGTAAGTCAACTGCTAACTATTTTGTTTGTTATGAAGAGAATGGTATCAATTATGTAGTTGAAAGCTGGGTTAAACTAGAAAATGCAGAATACACAGTTAAAATTCTTAACGAACATGAAGAATCTCAAGATAGGAATCCTTGTTATTTTATAACAGATAAGGAAGGGTATAAAATTCTTACTTAGGAGATACACAATGAATGTAAAACGTAAAGGTAATCTGCTACTTAATGCAGATATTATTTTGCCAGAAACGGTGTATGCTACTTTTAATGAAGGATTAGTTGATTCTGTAAAAGATGATATAGCTGATCGTATTAGATTTGGTGGGGAAATGCTAGATATTTACACGCAATTCAGAAGTAATCTCCACATTACAAATGTAGTTGCAATGCTTAATAAGATGGAAACAGTGTATACAGATTATAATTACAGCGTACTTACAAAAGGGAGATCATTGTGAAAATTATTGAACAATCACATCAATTACTTCCTGAACAAGATGATCTAATACAGCAGATTGGTTCTAGGGCAGCAATTTGTTATCAGTCAGATGGAGATAATACTGAAGCCAACATTAAAAGAGTACAGCATTGCTTAAAAAATGGGCACATGAGCGCATTAGAAATGGGTAGAGTTACTACACTTAATCTTAACCATAAGTATACTTCTCCATATATCACACAAATATCTTATAATAATTGTCGTTATGCCTCTGGCTCAGTTAGGGCATGGTTAGAAGTTGGGTGTGATTTTGATACAATACTAAAAATGCCAAAAGTAGAATTTCCACAATTTAATACTGCTGACTATGCCAGGTTCCGGTATCAAGCAGTAAAGCTGATTACTAATAGAGCAATTTCACATCAGTTAGTGCGTCATAGAGTGTTTAGTGTACTCCAGGAGTCACAAAGATATGTACGCTATGATAAGCCTGGAGGAATTGAATTTATTAAACCATTATGGGCTAACACAGAGGATTCACAGGACTGCTGGAAAACTGGTATGCATGCAAGTGAAATATTGTATGGCGACTTGCTCAATCTTAAAAAACTACAACCACAACAAGCCCGAAGTGTTCTTCCTAATGATACTAAAACAGAATTGATTATGTATGGATCATTGGTTCACTGGAAACATTTATTTTATATGCGATGTCAAGGTGGTGCTGATCCTATGGTGAAAGCACTAATGAACCCCGTATTAGAAGAGTTTAGAATCTTATACCCCGGTATATTTGGTGAACTCAAACCGAGTGTGGCTGGAAAGTAAAGTGAAGTTTTTAAACCATGAGAAATAGAGGATAATTTATGCAAGTACGCAAACATTTAGAATTATTGGGTATGCCCTGCAAAGACAAAATAACTGGAATGACTGGGGTTGTAACAAGTGTCAGGTTTAATTTGTACGCCTGTGCACAAATACTTGTTCACCCTGATTTGGATGAAAAAGGAGAATTTAAGGACTCTTGCTGGTTTGATGTTACACGTGTTGAAGTCACTGATAGTAGTGTACCTGTAATACATCACCCAAACTTTGATTATGGTTGTACTGCTGAAAAAATTTCAACTTGTTGAGAACAACATGAAAAATAAACTATAAGGAGTGACTTATGATTGAAAAAGCAAGTCCTGTATTAATGAGAAAAGCGCTAGAGGTTGTCGAGGAGCTGAAAAGAAACATGATATTATTTGCCCCCATGCCGGTGCTGAATGAGAAGGACAAACATGACCTCTACAAAGAGGTTGAGCGCCGGTTAGACCTTTATGAAGCTGAATGTGAAAAAGCAGCCTAATCATTCATTATCATGAAGACGTTATCAGAGCGTCCCGCCGTCTGCGTTGATGCGTTTGTTGGGCTATTTTACCGAGGAAAGATATTGATTACCCATTTAGTGCATGTCCCTATTTTTGGCAGGTCGGTTTTCTTTGTTGGTGGATGCCCGGCAGAAGACGCTGAAGAAGCAATTTACCGACTCCGCAAGAAAAGAACTCAAGTGTCGCTTACCCATACCGCTGATGGTTGCGTGAGAGATAGTGGTGGTGATGTTTTTGTCTGGGTTAAAGATTTGAAGAGGGCAAGTGTGGTTGCTCATGAGTTGGCCCACGCGGCTTGCACGATTATGGAGGTATGCGGGATACCCCAATGTAGGGAGACAGAAGAAATCATGTGTTACCTGATTGGGTGGCTCAAGATAAACGTGCAAGATAAGATTTATACCAAGTTGGAAAACTCAAAACAAAAGGAGAATCACAATGAGTCAGATGCGAGCAAAAATGAAAGTTGAATCGGTACATGCCTATGAAGGTCGAAAAGTGTTGAACTAGAGGTTAGGTATCTTAAGCTGCGCAGCCTTTTTGCATGATTGCAAGACCTGGTCTCAAATTTTGCCACACCTGAGACTAACCCATACAACAATAAACCAAAAGGAGTAGAAATGTGTGAATTTTTTAGTTGCATTGTGATGAAAAATAAAAAAGTCATATGGGAAGCTGGATTAAATGCCCACCATGAAATTTTAGAAAAGTACAAGATAAATGATAATACCCACGACCAATCGGCATTGAAGTTCGCCAGGGTAGAGATTATCCCACCTTCAGCATTAGATGGTGCATTCGAGAAAGATTTAAAAAAATGGAATTTTAGTGTTGATGAAAAAACAGTACCAGAATGGTTTTCTCCGGCTCATAAAGTTGCAGCTTTTTCAGCGTTGAAGGAATGTCTCTCCGAATGCCTGATTGATGGGGTTGAACTTGACGAGGTTTCTGGTAAAAAAGGTCTGTTCGTCAGAAATTCCACTATCAAAAAATTGATTAACTCCACTGTGCAAGAGATGTGGAACAACTCTATTGTACAGGAAATGCGGAGTAACTCTATTGTGCAAAAAATGAGAGACAACTCTATTGTACGGAAGATGTTAGATACCTCTATTGTGCAAGATATGCTGGGCGATTCTACAGTACACAAGATGTTAGACAATTCCACAGTACATCAGATGCGGGGTTACTCCACAGTACACGAAATGTGGAATTACTCCACAGTACGGAAAATGTGGGATTACTCCACAGTACGGAAAATGTGGGGCGATTCTACCGTGCAAGAGATGAGAGACAACTCTATTGTACAAGAGATGAGAGACAACTCTATTGTACAAGAACTGTTAGATGCGTCTACTGTGCAAAAGATGTGGGACATATCTACAGTACAGGAAATGTTGGATAATTCCACTGTTTGTGTTTATTCGAAGGGAGTTACCTACAAAATTGTGTCACCAATGGCAGTCGCTGTGTGTAGATTTTCGAAGACAGTTGTCTGTGAAACGCTATTCAAACGTGATGCCTGATTTTATCAGGCTGCGACAAAAATAATAAAATTAAGGAGATTACTGTATATGCGTAAATTTACTGTTACATGGAGTACAACTATTATAACAGGAACTGCTAAAGAAGCATTTAGTATTGCGCTAGATAAGTTACGCGAGGAACCAGTAGAGCTAGATATTCATTACGCTGGGAAGATTTATTCTATTATGGAAGGAGACGATAATGACACAGATAACTTTGAATGATGAGTTAAAAGCGTGTGTACTAGGAGCTGCTAGAACAGTATTCGCAGAAAAAGTAAGGAAAAAAGAAAAATATACGCAAGAAGAGTTTAAAAATGCTCTTAGAAACCAGTGTAAACATATTAGTATCACAGAAGAAGAATTAGATCAGATTATACACCTGTCTTTTGAACATTTATATTCATAATATTAGATATTGGAGGTTATAATGAGTAGAATAGTTGCTATCAGCACTATGATAACGCTATTTCTTATAAATCCACAAATTCTTCATAACATAAAACCATCAAAAATGCCTGTACAGCCTCAAATTGTTAAACAGGTTGTACCACTCGTGCCACTTGCTAAAGTCCTCGTAGAAGTCACTATGTATACAAATAGAGGCATAACATCATCAGGTACTAAAGCTCGTAAAGGTGTGCTCGCAATTTCACATGATTTAAAAGAAAGATTTAAAGGAAAAACAGTTTATTTGGAAGGATATGGAGTGTTTAAAGTTGAAGACACCATGCACTCTAGGTGGAAGCATAGAGTGGATATTTGGACATCATCTAATAGTAAGGCTAAAGAACATGGTATTAAGAAAGCTATACTAACAAAAGTAAACGAACCATTTAAGGAGAAGGCATACATTGAGTAAAGCTAATAGAAAAACAATAACATTACTTTGTGTAGTAGCAGGATGCTTTAGCCAGATTAAAGATAGATGCAAAGCAAAGTCTCCTGTTTATAAAATAGCACAAACTGCTTATAATTATACAGTATGCACATTAGAAGCGTGGCCTTTAGATGTGGCAGATACAAATCCTAAAATATACAAGAAGAGTATTGAAATTGTAGGATTATGGGAAGAATTTATTCAACAGAGCCAATGGTATAAAGAAACAGGTAAGCTGTCTTTACTGTGCTTTTTAGCGATAGCAGATGCTATTGCTAATGATTTATTTGATACATATATAAAGTATAACTCTACCCGGCGTAGAAAGTTTAACCCAATATTTAAATTTATAGGAAAAATGCAAAATATACTAGATTTACCTGGTATTAAATTTGAAGAGTATCAAAAAGCGAGCAACTCAGTAGTTATACTGAATAATTTGATAAAAGCAGCTGGATGGTAAAAAAGTAACTTATGTAGCACATACGGAAAATTGTAATTTTGATCGGCAATATCTGCTGATCTTAAACATAGGAGGAAATACTAAGATGGAAGAATTGATTGAAATCAACGGTGAAGTAGTTCGATGCCGTAAATATTCGGTGCAGAGGAGCGTCAACGCCTTCTGCCTGGCGAACCTGATGCCCGCCGAGGAGGACGCGGAATGACTGATATTACCAAATGTGGAACAACATCGTGTCCGTTAGCTGACAAGTGCTACCGCAAGATAGCACCAGACGACATATACGCGCAGGGCTACGCCTATTTCGTCTATTCGGACAAGGACGGAAAGATTGAGTGTAGCCATTTCTATGAGAGGGGCAAATGAGAATCTCAATTCCCGGTGAACCAATAGCCCAGCAGCGTCCACGATTTGCCAGACGGGGAAAGTTTGTCCATACCTATAACCCGCAGGAGACAGAGGCCGGACGTTGGCTATTGACAGCCAGACAGCAGATCAAAAGAAAGATGGAAGGGGCGCTAAAGGTAGAGATTGAGGCGGTATTCTCACGGCCTAAATCGCACTACGGGACAGGAGCTAACGCTACCGTGTTGAGATCAGCGGCAGCTAGGCATTGTACACACAAAAAGGATGTCGATAACATCGCTAAATTCGCGCTTGATTGCCTAAACGGTGAGGCGTGGGCCGATGATAAGCAGGTGGTGAGCCTCGCCGTAACGAAACGCTGGGCGGTGTGGGGTGAGGATGCCGCGACAGAGATTGAGGTGTCGGAAATATGAAGAGAGGAAACTTCAAACAAAAGCGCCCCTGCCAGTATGAGGCTTACAGGGGCAATGATGATCAATGGGGCGTGTACCCAATACCAATCAAGAGAGGAGATAGCAAGTCATGGGAGAATTAATTGAGATCAACGGGGTAGAATATGTGCGTAAACCAACGACCAAAGATAAAGAATATGTAATTGTTAGGACATATTCTGCAGGTGTTTTTGCGGGATACCTTAAAACACGAAATGGTCAGGAAGTCGAGTTACTGGGAGCAAGGAGGATTTGGTACTGGGCAGGAGCAGCAAGTTTATCACAGTTGGCTATTGATGGAACCAATGATGCTAAAAACTGCAAATTCCCAGGGCCGGTGGCATCAATAATTTTAACCCAAGCAATAGAGATTATCCCCGCGACAGCAAAGGCCACTAAGTCAATCAAGGCGGTGCCGGAATGGAAGATATAACAGAAAAAAATAGTTCTGGTTCCAGTTCCAGTTCCAGTTCCAGTTCCAGTTCTGGTTCTGGTTCTGGTTCTGGTTCTGGTTCTGGTTCTGGTTCTGGTTCTGGTGACGGTTCTGGTTTTGGTTTCGGTTTTGGTTCCAGTTGCGGCTCTGGAACCGGTTATGGTGACGGTTCTGGTTCTGGAACCGGTTCTGGAACTGGTGATGGTGACGGTAACGGAAGCACAAGAAGTCAAAACACAGCATGAGAAGGAATTGATTCAGCTCGGGGCGATGTGCATCAAAGCCTCCTACTCCCTTTGCAGTGAAACACTCAGGCAGCAGGCGGTAGTGGCGGAGATGGCGGATATTGACCAGTA